>Ga0209317_1001097_pt1 | contig 26117 bp, 29 predicted proteins | sample RifGroB2_FD_183994 | JGI IMG/M metagenome (GOLD analysis project Ga0209317, IMG submission 183994) | Soil microbial communities from Rifle, Colorado, USA - Groundwater B2 (SPAdes) (version 2) | ecosystem: Environmental > Terrestrial > Soil > Unclassified | place: Rifle, Colorado | collected...
CGAGAAGAGGTATTAGCAAATCAAACGAGGGAACTGCTGCAAAAAAAGCGGGACGGTTGGAGACCGTCCCGCTTTTGCTCGTTTTGGCGGCTTGGCAGGCCGGCGGATGATGCTAATGGCATGCCTGCCCGGCGACCACTCCGTTGACGCCCATCCCATCGTCTGCTTTTCCACACGCAGCCTTCTTTGCGGATTGCTGGTAAGAGAAAGCCTGGATAAGCAGTGCCACGGCATATACGAGACCCACCACGATAAACAAATTGCCCATTTTTTCACTCCTTTTGAGGTTGCATGGTCCGACCGAAATAAATACAATAACGTATATATTGAATTTTTTATATACCCGACTCCGGCAGCTGTCAACCCCAATCCTTCGGCCCGGGGTGCCCTGCCGCACGGCGGCGCGAGACCATGCGTTGAGCACGATCCGTGCCGCCCCGCTAAACCCCGGATATCACGGGCGGCCCGCCGTCTCCCCTGCGCTAGAGGCGACCGAAACGGCCGCAGTTGCGCCGCAATGGAACGCCCGCTGTTACAAAATGGCCCGGTCGAAGCTGCAAGACGGCGAAAAAAAAGGGGCGCACCGTTTCGGTTGCCCCATTGCTACCTGCGCTATCGACCGTGGAACCCTACCTGTCCATGGCCTCCACGATCTCCCTGCGCGCCTCCCCTATGGTGAGCGGTACCCGGCCGAAGGGGAGCCCTTCCTCGTGCTTTAGCCGGTAAATCAACTCGGCGATGTGGGGGAGGCGCAGTTTTACGTTGGCCAGCTCCTCTGGCGCCGTGAACACCTGCTCGGGGGTGCCGCCGCGAATCAGGCGGCCGCGGCTCAGGATGTGGAGCTGGTGCAGGAAAATCGGCACCAGGTCCACGCTGTGGGTCGCCATGACGACGGTCACCCCCTGCTCCCTGTTCAGCCTGGTCAGGAGTTCCATCATCCGGTATTCCCCCATGGGATCGAGCCCGGCGGTCGGCTCGTCGAGAAGCAGCACCTCGTGTCCCATGGCGAGGAGCCCCGCTATGCAGACCCGCTTCTTCTGTCCGTAGCTCAGGTTATGGATCCCCTTTCCCGCGAACTCGCCCATGTCCACGCTGGCCAGCGCGCTCTCCACCCTGGTCCGCACCTCGGCCTCGGCGCAACCCATGTTGCGGGGGCCGAAGGCGGTGTCCTCGAAAACCGTGGCGGCGAAAAGCTGGTCGTCGGGATTCTGGAACACCAGGCCCACCTTGCGGTAGATGTCGCGGGGATGGAGACGGAGCACGTTGTCGCCGTCCAGGAGCACCTCCCCCTGGTACCCCTTGATCAGCCCGTCCATGATCTTCAAGAGGGTCGTCTTCCCCGAGCCGTTGGACCCGAGGATGCCGGTGAACTCCCCCCTGGCCACGCTGAGCCGGATGTCGGAGAGGGCGACGGTCCCGTCGGGGTACTTGTAGCTTCCAAGGTTTACGGAGATTCTGGTCTGGTCCACGAAGGCTCCTTTAAACGGCGCTTCTCACTGCCGCCATTGCTATCACGAAAGCTGCGGCGCAGGCAAGCTCCGCGAGCCGAAACGGCCTGTGCAGCGAAGCGGGCATGGCACCGTCGTACCCCCTTTGCACCATGGCGGTGGTGATGCTCTGGCTGTTGTCGAACGCCTTGATCACCAGCACCCCGGCGAGGGTTCCGAAAGAGGAGAGCGCGCGCCGGTAGCCGACGTAGCCGAGACGGTTCTTCTGGGCGTTGTAGACCACCTGCGCGTCCTCCATAAGCAGGAACAGGTAGCGCCAGGCGAAAAGCGCCACGTCGATCAGCACCTGGGGCACCCTGAACCAGGAGAGCGCCGCCATCAGTTCGGTGAAGGGGGTCGAGAACCCGATCACGGCAAGGAGGGAGACCCCCCCCACGATGCGGCTGGCGATACGCACCCCCTCCAGCAGCCCGTCGCGGTGCCCTGCCAGTTCGAACCCTGCCAAGCCTATGGTGAAGATCTGCTCGCTGCCGGAGAAGAACATCTTCAAAAAGAGCACCGTCGCCGCGATGAAAAGCGGCTCGGAAAAGCGCAGCAAAAGGATGCGCAGCGGCGTTCCCAGGCTCAGGCAGAGGGCGAGGCTCAAAAGCGACACCAGCAGGGGGAAGACGACCCCTCGGCAGCTGATCACCATGACGAGGAGCGCCAGCGCGCTGGCGAGCTTCACCCTGGGATCTATGCGGCTTACCGGATGCGCGGCATGGCAGACATGTGCTCTGAAGTGGTGCATGGCCCTTCCCCGCTAGTCCTTCCTGGTCAGCTGGCGCCAGTAATAGCCCGCTGCAAAACCGCCGGCCGAGCCCGCCAGCAGGAAGCCGAAGAGAAGCAGGTCCCCGGACCCGGGGTCGATCAGCGGGTCGCTTGCCTCCCGTCCGTGCTCCTTGGCGATCTTCTCCACCACCGCCTCATCCACCCCCTCCCAGGACTTGGGCGCCAGGGAGAAGACATAGAAGGCGAAAAGGAGCGTGGGGAGCAAGGTGGCGTGCAGCAGCAGTATCTTGAGTATTCTCTTGCGATCAGGCATTGCTTGGCAGCTCCTTATCTGTTATCACCCGCATCCTGAGCAGCAGATCGGGGCGCTTGCGGTACAAAAGCGTCACCATCCCGGCGCTCAGCACCCCTTCCAGGATGCCGAGCGGCAGCTGGGTCGGGAGAAAGGCGAGGACGACCTTGGTGAACAGCGGCCAAAGCGGCGCGTCCCCCCTGATGCCCAGCGAGAGGATGAGCGAAGTGGCGGCGTAGGTCCCCCAGTCCGCCAGGAGCCCGGCCAGGAACCCGGAGACGGCCAGGCTCCCCCCCATGCGGCGCGCGGCGCGAAAGGCAAGCCAGCCGGCCAGCGATCCCACCACCCCCATGGAGAAGGTGTTGGCTCCCAGGGTGGAGAGCCCGCCGTGGGCCAGGAAGAGCGCCTGGATCAGCAGGGAGACCGCCGCGATCAGCACGCTGACCAGCGGGCCCACCAGTATGGCGGCCACCCCGGTGCCGCAGGGGTGCGAGCAGGTGCCGGCGGTCGGCACCGGGATCGGCATGCACGACACGATGAAGACCACCGCTGCCAGAAGCCCCACCAGCGGCTTCATGGAGAGGTCCTCCCGCGCCATGGCGTTCAGGCGCCTGATAGCGAGAAAGAGGAAAGGGAGGAGCGCCAGGTACCAGAAGACGCCCCAGGAGAAGGGGAGTATCCCCTCCGATATGTGCATGGCGAAGGCCGGGGTGGCGACCAGGAGCAGCGAACCGGCGGCCAGCGACGCCCCTCCGGCCTTGACCAGCCCCCCCCGGCAGCCGTCGCCTGCGCCCCTCCCGCAAGGGGAGGGGGGAGCTGCAGCGGCGTTGCAACCCTTGCTATGTTTCCAGCGCATCAAATCTTGTCACCCCGCAGATCGCCTGAGAAGATCTTGCCGGCGCCACGCGAGGCGCAGAAGTCGCCGCACATGGTGCAGGTCTGCTCGTCCTCGGGAACGCGGCTCTTCCTGATGGCGGCCGCGTCCTCCGGGAAGAGGGCGAGCTCGAACTGGCGCTGCCAGTTCAGGTCCCTTCTCGCCTTGCTCATCTCCTTATCGCGCTCCCTCCCCTTGTCGGGGTACTTGTTCATGTCCCCTATGTACGCTGCGATCTTCGCCGCCTTCACCCCCATCCGGACGTCCTCCTCGTTGGGAAGCGCCAGGTGTTCGGCGGGGGTGATATAGCAGATCAGGTCGGCGCCAAAGCGCGAGGACTGGGCCGCGCCGATGGCGGCGGTGATGTGGTCGAAGCCGGGGGCGACGTCCGTGGTGATCGGGCCGAGCATGTAGTAGGGAGCGCCGCCGCTCATCCTCTTTTGCAGCTTGATGTTTCCCTCCACCTCGTCAAGCGGCACGTGCCCGGGACCCTCCACCAGCATCTGGCACCCCATTTCGCGCCCCAGCTCGGCGAGCTCGCAGTTGATCAGGAGTTCCTGGATCTGGGCGCGGTCGCTGGAGTCGTGGATCGCGCCGGCGCGCAGCCCGTTTCCAAGCGACAGGACCGTATCGTAGCGCTTCAGGATCTCCACCACCCGGTCGAACCTCTCGTAGAGCGGGTTTTCGCGGTTGTTGGCGATCATCCAGGCGGCCATGCTGACCCCCCCCTTGGAGACCAGCCCGCCGTAGCGGTACCCCTGCTTGTGCAGGCGCTCCAGGGTGTAGAGGTTGATGCCGCAGTGCACCGCCATGAACGCCATGCCGTCCGCGCACTGGCGCTCGATGATGTCGAAGAGCATCTCCTCGTCGAGCTTGTTGGGGTCGCCGTATTTCCTCGCCGCCTCGCAAAACGCCTGGTAAAGGGGGACGTTGCCCACGGGGAGATCCACCGCCGCGATCACCTCGCGACGCACCCGGTCCAGGTCCCCCCCCACGGAGAGCTCCATCAGGGTATCGGCCCCGGACTGCTGCGCGGCGAGCCCCTTTTTCACCTCTGCTGCGTAATCCACGATGTCCGAGGAGGTCCCGATGGAGGCGTTCACCTTGGTCCTCAAACCGGTGCCGATGCCGGCCACCTTCGGCTTCCTGATGTGGTTCCAGGGGATCACGATCTGCCCCAGCGCCACCTTCTCGCGGACGTACTCCTGCGTCACGTTTTCATCAAGGGCCACCTGCGCCATCTGCGCGGTGATCACCCCTGCCCGTGCGGATTCGATCTGTGTTTTCATGTGAGACTCCCTTTTTTGTAAGCCCTGCACCGTTGCACAAAGCTGGTTGCGATCCCCGGCGAGCTGCCGAAATGGAGATGGATGTAGGAGGCGAGGCAGTTTTTGTAGTGATACCCTTCCCGCCCCAGGTCGACCCCCTTCCTGCTGACACGGTAGAGCCGCTCCACGTGGGCCGGCATCTCTTCCATCTCGGAATAATGAAATTCGTGGCCGCGGGCCGTTGCGCCTCTGCCGCCGATGGCGCCCTCCGCGAGGAGCTCCACCTCGCGGTACCCCAGCGCCTTCCGGCGCGGCAGCATCCGCGTCTGCACCGGGAAAAGACCCACGAATCGGTGCGCCTGCCGGTCCGCCACCACCCCCTGCGTCAGGTAGATGAAACCTCCGCACTCGGCGTACACCGGGAGCCCCCCCTCGACGCTCCTCGCCACCTCCTGCTTCATCGGCTCATTGGCGGCGAGCTCCCCGGCGAAAAGCTCGGGGTAGCCGCCGGGGAGGTACATCCCGCCGATACCCTCGGGAAGCGCCGGGTCCGCAAGCGGCGAGAAGTAGCAGAGCTCGGCCCCGGCCTGCTGCAAAAGCCGCAGGTTGTCCTGGTAGACGAAGCAAAATGCCGCGTCCCGCGCCACGGCGACCCTGACCCGCTCCGGCTCCGGAGCCTCCCCGGCAACAGCCGACGCCCTGGCGGTTGCACCCTCCCTGACAGAAGCGGCATCGGCTGCCGCACCTGTTTCCAGCAGGGCCTCCAGGTCCAGGTGCGCCTCGACGACCTCGGCCAGGTGCGCGACGAACGCCCCGGAGAGCGGGTTGTCCTCCGCCGTTACCAGCCCCAGGTGGCGCGACGGTATGGCAAGCGCCGGGTCCCTGGGGAGGCATCCCAGCAGCGCCAGGTCCGGCAGGTGGGCGGCCAGCGCCTCGCGCAGTATCCGTTCGTGGTTCGCGCTCCCCACGTTGTTGAAGACGACGCCTGCCACCCTGAGCGCGGGGTCGAAGGAGGCGAAACCATGCACCAGTGCCGCGGCGCTCCTCGCCTGACTGCGCGCATCGACCACCAGGACCACCGGCGCCGCCAGCTCCTTGGCGATCTGCGCCGTGCTGCCGGACTCGGAGACGCCGTCGATGCCGTCGAAGAGCCCCATCACCCCTTCGATGACGGCGATATCCGCGCCGCCCGCGTGGAGGGAGAAGCTCTCCCTGACGAACCCGGGGTCGCAGATCCAGCCATCCAGGTTGACCGACGGGGCGCCGGTCACCAGCCGGTGGTAGCCGGGATCGATGAAATCCGGCCCCACCTTGAAGGGGGCGACGGCAAGTCCCCGCCTTTTCAGGGCGGCCATGATCCCCAGCGTGACCGTGGTCTTGCCTGAGCCGCTTTGGGGCGCCGCTATCACGATGCGCTTCATTCAGGGACCCCGTCAGCCGTTGACAAGCTGCACCACCTTGTTGCCGTCGGCGTAGTAGTCGATTACGTTCATGCAGCAATAGCGCTGGTCGATGCTGAAAAAGGAGGTGAGCGGGGCCTCGATGGCGTCCAGCAGGATGACGCGGTTCACCCCGCCGTGGGCCACCACCAGCACCTCCTCGCCGCGGTGACGTGCCACGATCTCGGCAAAGGGTGGGAGCACGCGCGCTGCCAGGTCCGCCAGGCTCTCCCCCCCCGGGGCGCGGAACTGTTCCAGGTCCGCCAGGCGAGCCGCCCACTCCTCGGGCCGGTCGGCCTGTATCTCGGCGAGGGAAAGCCCCTGCCATGCCCCGCAGTCAAGCTCCCTGAACCGCGGCACCTTGACCGGCTCGACCCCGAGGTAGGGGGCGAGGATCTCGCCCCCGCGCACCGCCCGGACCAGGTCGCTCGTGTAAAGGGCGGTGATCCGGTCCGCGTCCAGGCGCGGCTTCAGCAGGTGGTACTGCTCCTCTCCCAAGGCGGTCAGGCGGACATCGTAATGGCCGTTGTAGCGGTCGGGCCGCTCCACCTCTCCGTGCCTGATCAGATGTATGCGTGTCTTTTCCGTCATCCGCAGCCCCTATCCCCCCGCTCCCAGGTGGCGCAAAAGCGCCAGCAGGAACAGCAGGCAGAAAATCTCGTTCAATTCGCTGGCGCAGCCGATCACGTCGCCGGTGACCCCTCCAAGCCTTCGGTGCGACCAGCTCCTGATCCCCCAGGTAAGCAGGAACAGCAGCAAGAGGCAGAGAAGGCCGCTCAACTGCAGCAGCAACCCCGCGGCCGCAAGCGTGAAGGCGCTGGCCAGCAGCAACTGCGCCATCCCCGCCCCCCCCACGAAGGCCGAGCCGAGCCCGTCCTTCCTCGCCCTCTTCGCCCCCACCGTCATCTGCACCTGGGCAAGGCGCGCCGCCATGGGGAAGAGGAGGAGCACTTCCCGCTTGTACTCGGCCGGGACGGCGAGAAGCGCCTGGTATTTGAGGGAGAGCCCCAGCACCAGTGCCGCGGCACCCACGGCGCCGACCCGGGAGTCCTTCATGATGTCGAGGAAGCGCTCCCGGGGGCCGCGCGCCGCCATGCCGTCGCAGACGTCGGACAGCCCGTCCAGGTGCAGCGCCCCCGTCACCACGCTCATGAGCGCGATGAGGACCAGGTCGGACACGGACCTTGGGAGAAGCGGCGCGAGGAGATGGTCCGCACCGGCCAGCAGGAGCCCGAGGGCGAGCCCCACCAGCGGGAAAAAGGTCATGGAGCGCCCCAGGTCCTCCTCCTCGCAGCGCACCGCGACGGGGAGCGGAACGATGGTGAGGAACTGGAACGCGATGAGAAGCAGTCTCATGCCGCGCTACCCCCTCGCCTAGGCAGACGCCACCCCGGCCTCTTCGAAGGTCGCCATCTCCTTCAGCACCTTCACCCCCGCCTCGATGAGCCCCATGGCGAGCGCGGCGCCGGTACCCTCGCCCAGGCGCAGCTGCAGGTCGAGCAGCGGCTGCGCGCCGAGCCGGTCCAGCATCATCCGGTGCCCGATCTCCACGGAGCTGTGCGCCGCGAAGATGTACTCCTTGACGTGAGGGTGCATCTCCGAGGCCACCAGGGCCCCGGCGGTGGAGATGAAGCCGTCCACCACCACCGGTATCCGGTTGGCGGCGGCGCCGAGCACGAGCCCCGCGATGCCTGCTATCTCCAGCCCCCCCACCTTGGCCAGCACGTCGAGCGGGTCCTCGGGGTCGGGGTTGTTCAGGGTGAGCCCTTCCTGGATCACCGTTATCTTGTGCTCCAGCGCCCCGTCGTCGATCCCGGTCCCGCGATGGGTCACCTCCCGCACGGAGCATCCGGCGAAGGCGGCGATGATGGCCGAGGAGGGGCTGGTGTTCCCTATCCCCATCTCGCCGGTACCCACCATGGCGACACCTTCCCGCTTGGCCCGGTCCGCCATGGCGATGCCGACCTCGATGGCGGCGACCGCCTCCTCGCGCGTCATGGCGCTTCCCTTTGCGAAGTTGCGGGTTCCCCTCGCCACCTTGGCGATGATGAGGCCGGGGGCCGGCTGGAAATCGAAATCTACGCCGACATCCACCACCCGCACCTCGGCCCCCACGTGGCGCGCCAGCACGTTGACGCCGGCGCCGCCGCGCAGGAAGTTCAGCACCATCTGCGGGGTGACCTCCTTCGGGAACAGCGACACCCCTTCCTCGACGATCCCGTGGTCACCGGCAAAGGTGAAGATCACCTTCTTCTGCGTGTCCGGCGAGAGGCTCCCGGTGATGGCGGCGAAGCGGCGCGCCACCTCCTCCAGGCGCCCGAGTGAGCCAAGCGGCTTGGTCTTGTTGTCCAGTTTTGCCTGCGCCCTGCCAAGCAGCGCCTCGTCCACCGGCTGCACCTTCGCCAGCGTGGTTTCCAGAAGTTTCATGGGCCCCTCCTATCGGGTTTTCTAAATGGCACTCCTATCCTTTCAGCTTCAGCGGCAGCCCGGATATCGTCACGTAGACCTCGTCCGCCCGGGCCGCGATCAGCTCGTTCGCCTCCCCGGCGAGATCCCTGAAGCTCCTCGCCAGCGGGTGCTCCGGCACGATTCCCATGCCGACCTCGTTGGTCACCATGATGAGCGGGCCCTTCAGCGCGTCGAAGCTGCGGGTGAAGCGCTCCACCCGCTTCAGCGCCTCGGCGGCGCCCCCTTCGCATCTGAAAAGGAGGTTGGAGATCCAGAGGGTGACGCAGTCGAGCAGGAGCACGTTGAAGCGCCCGTCGTTGCCGGTGACGGCCTCTTCCACCTGCAGCGGCTCCTCCAGGGTCTCCCACTCCTCCCCGCGCCGCCCCTGGTGCCGCGCGATGCGCGCCGCCATCTCGGCGTCGCCCGGCTCCGCCGTGGCGAGGTAGCCGCGCACCGGTTCATACGACAGGGCAAGCCGCTCCGCGAAGCGGCTCTTGCCGCTTCGGGCCCCTCCGGTCACCAGGATCACTCTGGACATAAAAAAACCCCCCTTCCCTGACGGAAGGCGGGTCAAAAATCGAGTGGAAAACACGATTCCGGCTTTAGCCCCTCTGCCACGGAGGTTCCATTAAGCGTTCGTCCAAGGCAGGTTTCCTGACTCACGGGTCGTCTTACTCGCCGCGCCTTCCCGATAATATCAGTGGCGTAGTTGCGGCTTTCATCACCGTTCACAGTTGCGGGACAGCGAGGGATTTGCACCCTCTTCCCTTTTAACCCCTCTCGGGGCACCCGGACGTTAACTGCTATGCAGTTCGATGTTTACTAACAGAGGCGGCCGCTAATGTCAATCAATAACAGGCGGCTCATCCTTTGCAAATTCGGAGGGTTCGGGCGTTTCGGCTCCCAGCACGGCGTCGATCCTGGCCCAGACGTTGTCCTTCCCCTCCTTGCTCAGGGCGGAGAAAAAGGTGAGGTCGCCCTTGGCGAGCCCCATCTTCTCCATGATGATCGCGCTTTGCTTGGCGCGCTCGTTCTTGGATAGCTTGTCGCACTTGGTGACCACGACGATCGGGGGGATGGAAAAGGCTCGCAGCCAGGCAAGCATCTGCAGGTCCTCCTCAACCGGCGTCCTGCGGATATCCAGGATCAGCACCACGCCGCGCAGGTTCCCGCGCTTGGAAAGGTAGGTCTCCATCATCGGCCGCCACTCCTTCTTCACGGCAAGAGGAACCTTGGCGTAGCCGTAGCCCGGGAGGTCGACCAGCATGAAGTCGTCGTTCACCTGGAAGAAGTTGATCAGCTGGGTGCGTCCCGGCGTGGAGCTGGTGCGGACCAGGTTTTTCCTGTTCACCAGCACGTTGACCAGCGAGGATTTCCCCACGTTGGAGCGCCCGGCAAAGGCGATCTCCGGGAGGCTCCCCTCCGGGTAATGGGAGGGCTTGGTGGCGCTTTTAATGAACTCAGTGTTTTTTACTATCAATGTACCGACCCGTCCTGATTTTTCGGGCAGTATAGACCGCCCCGCTCCCCCTTTCAATCATTAAATCCCTGCTTGCTTAAAGCTAACGTTCTGGTATATTTTGGAGCCTGGTCTGTATCCGGCGCCTCAAGTGAAGGAAGGATGTACGGGATGAATAAAGAACTAGAAACAGCGATCATGACTGCGGCCGACCTGCCTACCATTCCCATCATAGCGATAAAGGTGATGGAACTCATCGAGAGCGACTCGGCAACCGCGGAGGAACTGGCGAAGATCGTCTCCTCTGACCCGGCGGTTGCCGCCAGGGTGCTCAAGATCTCCAACTCCTCTTTTTACGGCTGCCGCAGGCAGATACAGACCCTCTCCAGCGCCATCGTCATCCTGGGCTTCAGCACGCTGAGAAGCCTGGTGGTCGCTGCGTCGGTCAAGCAGGTCTACAAGCCGTACGGGCTGACCGAGAAGATGCTCTGGGAGCACTCCTTCGCGGCCGGGCTCGCCGCCAGGATCATCGCCGGCCGCACCCGCGCGGCCAACGAGGAAGAAGCCTTCCTGGCAGGACTCTTCCACGACATCGGCAAGATCATCATGAACACCCTGGACCGGAACAAGTTCCAGGAGGTGATGCAGCACTGTTACAACGAGGGGATCTCCTTCGGGCAGGCGGAGAGGGGGGTATACCCCTTTACCCATGACGAGGTGGGGGCCCAGGTAATAAAGAAATGGAACTTTCCCGACAATCTCACCAACGCGATCCTGCAGCACCACACGCTGGAGTTCACCGAGCTCGATGATCCGGCCGTGGTGAACCTCACCGCGATAACGTCCCTGGCCGACCTCTTCTGCCTCAAGCTCGGCATCGGCGTCAGAGAGCCGCAAGACGGCCTCGACATCGCCGGCTCCAAGGCCGGGCAGATACTGGGGATAACCGGGGAGAACGCGGCGCTGCTGCTGGAGACCTTCGACAGGGCGTTCCAGGAAGACAGGGCCCTGTTCACCAGCTAGATTCAGCAGCCGTGCCCATCCCCCGGCTCCGCCCCCTCATCCAGGGAACTGCGCCGCTTCGCCTCGTCGGAAATGCTCACGCTGTCCGCCTGCTCCGCTCTGGGCGCCGGCTTCTCCCTTTTGCGCTGTCGTTCCTGCCCCCCCGCGTCCGGGTCGATCCTCACCTTGCCCGGAATCCTGTCGACCGTGTACCCCATAACGCCGATCCTCCTGCCGCATCCGGCCATCGAAGATGTTTTCCGGCCGGCATCTTAGCAGCACGCCCGGGCTAATGGAAGGGAATTAATCCCGTCCCCATGATCCCGCCGGCTGCCGGACATTCACCTTGTCTAGCAACCGGCGCTGTTGTATACTCTCAAGCTTAGTGAAAACTCATATACGGGAAAGGGGTTTATGAAACTCAATACCAAGCTGGTGATGATCATGCTCACCATGCTTATCATCGCGACGCTGGTCCTCTTCGTCCTGAACCAGTTCAGCCAGAACGACCTCGTGGAGGAGATCCAGGAGAGCTCGACGGTGGTCTCGAAGGCGATCCAGCTGAGCGTCGAGGACCTGACCTCGGAGGTGGAGTCCTCCCGCCTCACCGATTACCTGCAGCAGGCGAAGAGCAAAGGCGTCAACGAGATCAACATCATCAACAACGAGGGGGAGATCATCAGCTCCTCCGACCCCGCCCAGGTCGGGAAGAGGCGGGAGATCAACAAGCTCGAGAAGGGGCTCAAGGCCTCGCGCCGCGGCAGCAGGGGCGGGGGGCTCAAGCCCTACGATCTCGTGGTCCCGGTCATCGTCGGGGACGAGCAGCTGGGGTACGTTCAGGTGAACCTCCTTCTGGACAACATCCGGGACATCCAGCACGCGAACTTCGTGAACCGCCTGGCCGCCACCACCTTGGTGTTCGTGATGGGCATGATCCTGATCATCTACCTGGCCCGCAGGTACACGAGCCCCATCCACCGGCTGGCCAACGGCGTGAAGCACGTCTCGGCCGGCGACCTGAGCGTCAGCTTCCCGGTGGACAGCAGCGACGAGATCGGCGATCTGGCCGAGAACCTCAACGAGATGATCGAGAAACTCAAGGAAAAAGAGCTGTTGGAAAAGCGGCTCTACGAAGCGGAGCATCTCTCCAAGGTGGGGCAGCTGGCAGCGGGAATCGCCCACGAGATCAGGAACCCGCTCAACTACATAAGCCTCGCCGTGGACCACCTGAAGAGCGAGCTTTTGACCTCCTGCCCGGAAAAGGGGGGGGAGCTGGAGTCGATCGCCAACAACATCAAGGAGGAAGTCCGCAAGGCGAACTACATGGTGCTCAACTTCATGAACTACGGCCGCCCCCTGAAGCTCAGGCTGCAGCAGGTCACCTACGCGGAACTGGTGGACAAGGCGATGCCGATCATGAAGGACCGGCTCGACGAGCGGGGGATCGAGGTGGTGCGCGACATCCCCGCGGACCTGCCGCCGATGCAGGTGGATCCCGAGCTGATGCGCAACTGCCTGTGCAACTTCATCAGCAACAGCTCGCAGGCGATGCCCGAGGGGGGGAAGATCACACTCGGGGCGCGGCTCGACAAGGGGAGCGGCGAGTACCGCCTCACCTTCAGCGACGAGGGGGTCGGCATCGAGCCGCAGGATCTGGAGAAGGTGTTCCAGCCCTATTTCACCACCAAGGAGGCAGGCATCGGCCTGGGGCTTGCCATCACCGAGCGGATCGTAAAGGAGCACGGCGGCAGAGTCACCGTGGCAAGCCTCAAGGGGGAAGGGACCACCTTCACGGTCAACCTCCCGCCGGCTTCGAGCTGAAGAGGATGAACCGGGGCGTCTTTATCTATTATCTTTGTCTTAATCCTTACCTATACCTGGAGTCGTAATGAGCGGCAGCATCCTGATAGTGGACGACGAAAAAGGGCAACGTGACATACTGAGTGCCATCCTGGCCAAGGAGGGGTACGAGGTGCTCGCTGCGCCGGGGGCGAAGGAGGCCCTGCTGGAGCTGGAGCGGGCGGAGTACGACCTGCTCATGACCGACCTGAAGATGCAGGGGGTCTCCGGCATGGAGCTCATGGAACGGGTACTCGGCCGGAACCCCTCCCAGTGCGTGGTGATGATGACCGCCCACGGCACCATCGATTCGGCCGTCGAGGCGATGAAGAAGGGAGCCTTCGACTACCTGGAGAAACCCCTGGAGCGCGACGACCTGATCATGACGGTGCAGCGCGCCTTCGAGAGGATCATGCTCCTGAAGGAAAACAGGGCGCTGCACAAGAAGCTCGCGGAGACCAGGACCCTCCCCAACATGATCGGCGAACACCCGAAACTGATGGAAGTGAGCCGCATGATCCACAAGATCGCCCCCACCTCCACCACGGTCCTCATCTACGGTGAGTCCGGCACCGGCAAGGAACTGGTGGCGCGGGCGATCCACGACGGGAGCCCGCGCAAGGACAAGGCCTTCTTCGCCATCAACTGCGCCGCCATCCCCGACGCACTGATGGAGAGCGAGCTCTTCGGCCACGAGAAGGGGGCCTTCACAGGCGCCGGCAGCCGCGAGATGGGGATCTTTGAAGCGGCGGAGGGGGGGACCGTATTCCTGGACGAGATCGGGGAGATGAACACGGCCATGCAGGCGAAGCTGTTGCGGGCCATCCAAGAGAAGGAGATCAGGAGGGTGGGGGGAAAGGTGAACATCCCGGTCGACGTCAGGATCATCTCCGCCACCAACAAGGACCTGGAGCAGGAGACCAAGCGGGGATGCTTCCGCGAGGACCTCTTCTACCGCCTGAACGTGATCAGGATCACGCTGCCGCCGCTTCGGGAGCGCGGAAACGACGTCCTGACCCTGGCCGACTTCTTCCTTAAGAAGTACAGCGCCTCCTGCGGCATCCCGCTCAGGGGAATAGCCAAGCCGGCGCTGAAGATTCTGCTAGACTACAGTTGGCCCGGAAACGTCAGGCAACTGGAATCGGTCATCGAACGGGGCGTGCTGATGGCCGAGAGCGAATTCATCCAACCCGAGGACCTGCCGGCCGAGGTGCACAGTGAAGCCTGCGCCGCCGGAAGCCTCCCCTTCGACTTCCCGGCCGAGGGGATCTCCATAGACAACCTGGAGCGGGACCTGATCACCAAGGCGATGCAAAGGGCGGACTGGGTCATCGCCAAAGCGGCACCACTACTCGGCATGAGCTACAAGACGCTACAATACCGGCTGGAGAAGTTCGGAATCGGCAGGCCGGAGTAGCCAGGAGTGCGGTATGAACCTCAACTCGACGCTGCACAGATTCACCGTCGTCCCATCCCTCCCCAAAGAGCTTGCCGGGCTGCAGCGCATCGCCTACAACCTCTGGTGGAGCTGGGAACCGGAAGCGATAGGTCTTTTCAAGCGGCTTGACCCCGAACTCTGGCGCCTGACGCGCCACAACCCGCTCGAGATGCTGGGGAGCCTGCAGCAGGCCACCTTCGAGAGCCTGATGGCGGACGAGGGGTTCATGTCCCACCTGAACCAGGTGGAGGAGCGGCTCTCGGAATACCTCTCCTCCCGCACCTGGTACGAGCGCCACGGCAACGCCGGCGCGCGCATCGCCTACTTCTCCATGGAATTCGGCCTGCACGAGTCCCTCCCCATCTACTCGGGCGGCCTCGGGATACTGGCCGGCGACCACCTGAAATCGGCCAGCGACCTGGGACTCCCGCTGGTCGGGGTCGGGCTCTTGTACCGGCAGGGGTACTTCAGGCAGTACCTGAACCTCGAGGGATGGCAGCAGGAGATCTACCCGGAGAACGATTTCTACAACCTGCCGCTGCACCTGGAGCGGGACGCCGCCGGCAAGGCCCTGAGCTTCGATCTGGAATACCCGGGGCGGAGCGTGCGGGTGCAGATCTGGCGGGTACGGGCCGGGAGGGTGCGCCTGTTCCTGCTCGACACCAACCTCGAGGAGAACCTCCCCGCGGACCGGGAGATCACGACCAGGCTCTACGGCGGCGACCAGGAGATGCGGATACGGCAGGAGATCCTGCTGGGGATCGGCGGCATGAGGGCGCTGAGGCTGGTGGGAGCCGAGCCCAACGTCTGCCACATGAACGAGGGGCACGCCGCGTTCCTCGCGCTGGAGCGCATCCGGGTCCTCATGGAGGAGAGGTCGCTCTCCTTCGGGGAGGCGATGGAGGCGGTCCGCGGCGGCAACGTCTTCACCACCCACACCCCGGTGGAAGCCGGCATCGACCACTTCCCCCCCGACCTCCTGGACCGGTTCATGGGGCACTACTACAGAAACCTCGGGCTTTCCCGCGACCAGTTCCTGGCGCTTGGCATGCAGAACCACGGCAGGAGCAACGAGAGTTTCTGCATGGCGGTGCTGGCCATGAAGCTCTCGCTGCATTCCAACGGGGTGAGCGAGCTGCACGGGGAGGTGTCGCGCAGGATGTGGGCGGACGTCTGGCCCGACCTGCCGGAAGAGCAGCTCCCGCTCACCTACGTGACCAACGGGGTGCACCAGAAGAGCTGGCTCTCCGAGGAGATGACCAACCTGTTGACCCGCTACCTAGGCACCCGGTGGCTGGAGCAGAGCACCGACCAGCTCTGGCGCAAGGTGTCGCGCATCCCCGACGCCGAACTATGGCGCACCCACCGCCGCGGTACCGAGCGGCTGGTGGACTACGCCCGCAGGAGCCTGACGGCCCAGCTGCAGAAGCTGGACGCGAGCGCCAAGGAAATCGACACGGCGCGCGACGTGCTCGACCCGGAGATCCTCACCATCGGCTTTGCGCGCCGCTTCGCCACCTACAAGCGCGGCACGCTCCTGCTGCACGACAAGGAGAGGCTGGAGCGGATCCTGAACCACCCCGAGCGGCCGGTGCAGATCGTCTTCGCCGGGAAGGCGCATCCGGCCGACCACCAGGGGAAGGAGCTGATCCGGCAGATCGTGCAGCTCTCGCAGCAGGAGCCGTTTCGGCGCCGCATCGTCTTTCTGGAGGACTACGACATCTCCGTGGCCAGGAGGCTGGTCCAGGGGGTGGACGTCTGGCTCAACACCCCGCTTCGCCCGCTCGAGGCAAGCGGCACCAGCGGCATGAAGGTCGCCTTCAACGGGGGGCTCAACCTGAGCATCCTGGACGGCTGGTGGTGCGAGGGGTACCGGGGGAACAACGGCTGGGCCATCGGGCGGGGGGAGGTCTACGACGACCTCATGTACCAGAACCAGGTGGAGAGCAGGGCGATCTACGACCTGCTGGAAAAGGAGATCGTGCCGCTTTTCTACAACAGGGGGAGCGACGGGATACCGAGGGGGTGGACCACCTTCATGAAAAGCTCGATGCAGACCCTCTGCCCCGTGTTCAGCACCGACCGCATGGTGCAGGAGTACGCGCGCCGCTGCTACCTCCCCGCCTTCGAGCACTGGGAGCGGCTGAACCGGGACGACCTGAGGCTCGCGGTGGAGCTGGCGCGCTGGAAGGAGCGCCTGCACGGCATCTGGGGGGAACTGAGCATCGTGAACGTCCAGGCCGAGACGGAGAGGGAGGTGACGGTTGGGGAGCGGCTCCCCATCACGGTGCAGATCACCCCGGGGCGGGTACCGCTCTCCGAGATCGCCGTGGAGGTGTACTTCGGGGTGCTCGACTCGCGCGGGAGCATCCTGGGAGGTGAGATCGTGCCGCTCACCCCGGCGCCCGAGCCGGAGCGAAGCGGACATTTCGGCGGCGAGCTGGAGTGCCGCTTCTGCGGGCGGCACGGCTTCATGCTGAGGGTCATGCCGCGCCATCCGGAACTCGGGACGGTGTACGACCCGGGGCTCATCCTCTGGGGGTAGCGGAGGCGCCCTTTTCCCGCACCGGAAGCCGCTCCCCCCGTCCGGCGGCGGCCATTGCCTTCCCTCCCCTTCAGGGGGAGGGACTATCTCTTCTTCAGGGTGTAGACGTAGGCAAGGATCTCGGCGACCGCCGCGAAAAGCCCCTCCGGTATCTCGCTCCCTTCCTCGACCTGGCTGTAAAGCTCGCGCGCCAGGAAGCGGTTCTCCACCAACGTGACGTTGTTCTCCCGCGCCAGGATCTTGATCTGCAGCGCCATCTGGTCCATCCCCTTGAACAGCACCACCGGGGCGGCCATCCTGAAACGGTCGTACTTGAGCGCCACTGCGTAGTGGGTCGGGTTGGTCACCACGACGTCGGCGGTCGGTATGATCTGCCGCATGCGCCGACGCGCCATCTGGAACTGCTTCTGCTTCACCTTCGCCTTGACGCTCTGATCGCCCTCGGCGTTCTTGTGCTCGTCCTTTACCTCCTGCTTGGTCATCTTCAGGTTGTCCAGGAAACGCCACTTCACGAACGCTATATCTATCACTGCCAGGATGATCAGCACGCCGCAGGTGTGCATCACTATCTTGAAGGCAAGGTGCCCCACGAAAGCCAGGATCCCTTCCAGGTTGGAGTCCATCAGGAAGATGATCGCCTCCATCTCCTCGGTCAGGACGCGGTAGGCCATATACCCGACGATCCCCAGCTTGAAGAAGGATTTGGCCACCTCGAAGAAGGAATCCTTGTTGAAAAGCCGCTTCATCCCCTGCAGCGGGTTCAGCTTCCCCAGGTCGAACTTCAGCTTTTCCGAGGTAAGCTGCACCCCCCCCTGGCTGACCTCCACCGCCACCGTTGCCACCAGGAGTATCAGCAAGAACGGCCCCAGCATCACGACCATGTATCCCATCTGCTTGATCATCAGGTTGTGCACCAGTACCGGGGTGAGGTCGCCGGTGTTCAGGCCGCCAAAGATGTCCTGCATGATCCGCTTCATGTTGGAAAGCATCATCCCGGAACTGGCGTACAGGACGACCATGGCGCTGACCAGGGTGATCACCGAGGTTATTTCCCGGCTGCGCGGGACCTTCCCCTTCTGCTTGGCGTCGGAGATCTTCTTCTGTGTGGGTTCTTCTGTTTTGGAATGTTTGTCTTCCGACATGGCTGTACCTACCCGAGCAACCTGAACAGGGTGCGCAACTGCTCCGTCAGCCCGCCGAACGCCCCGCTTAGCACCCGCGCGAATACCGGCAGCGAGATGCCGAGCACCAGGAAGCCGATCCCTATGTTGAGGGGCATGCTGACGATGAAGACGTTCATCGAGGGGAAGCTGCGGGCCGCGATGCCAAGTGCCACGGCGGCGGCCAACAGGGAAACCGCCACAGGCGCTGCCAGCTTGATGGCTATGACGAACATGCCGGAAGTGGCGTCGATGAGGAAGGCGAGCAGACCCGGGCTGGTGTGCCACCCGCCCACAGGTATCACGCGGTAGCTCTCGACCATCCCGGTGATGAAGAAGTGGTGCACGCCCAGGGAAAGGAACAGCAGCGTCGCCAGCGCTCCCTGGAACGAGGCCATGGTGGGGAGGTTGGACTGGGTGGCCGGGTCGAACAGGGAGCTCATGGAAAGCCCCATCTGCGCGCCGACCTGGAAGCCGCAGAATTCCACGGCGGCAAAGATGAGCTGCGACAGGATGGCCAGGGTCAACCCGATCAGCACCTCCTTGATGACAAAGAGTATCAGCGTGATGGAGTCGGTGGCCACCACGACCGCTTCCGGACGGATGATCGGGAAGATAAGCAGCGCCATCGCGAAAATCAGCGGCGCCTTCACCCGGGCCGGCACCACCCGGCTACCGAAGACCGGTATCGCCGAGAAGAGCCCTGCGACGCGCGCCAGTACCAGCGCGAAGGGGACTAGGTCGTCCAGGCCGTCGATCGGCAGGCCAGGGAACAAGCTAATGCCTCATGTTCGCGATCATGCCGTAGATCTCATGGGTGAAATCGCTCATGTAGGACATCATCCAGGGGAAGAAGATGACCATGGCGACCATCACCGCCACGATTTTCGGCGCGAAGGCGAGCGTGGCCTCGTTGATGGAGGTCACCGCCTGAAAAATGCTGACCAGAAGCCCCACCACCAGGGCGCAGATCAAAAGGGGCGCCGCCAGCAACAGCACCGCCTCAAAGCTCCTTCTCCCAAGTTGCACGACCAGTTCGGGTGTCATATGAAAACTCCAGGTTGAGGTTAAGGATGAGGTTGAGGTCGAGGCTTGGGCTGGCAAACGGCAGAGCCTTCACTTCACCTCCACCGGGTCCATCGGGTCAACGGGGGGAAGTGCCTACCCGAAGCTCTTGACCAGCGACCCTATGACGAGCCCCCAGCCGTCCACCAGCACGAATAGCAGTATCTTGAAGGGAAGTGAAATCATCACCGGCGGCAGCATCATCATACCCATCGACATCAGCACCGATGCGACCACCATGTCCAGCACCAGGAATGGTATGAAGATCAGGAAGCCGATCTGGAACGCTGTTTTCAGCTCGCTCACCATGTAGGCGGGGATCAGGGTCATGGTCGGGACCTCATCCGCGTTCTTCGGCCTGGGGAGCTTGGAAAGGTTGATGAACAGCGCCAGGTCCTTCTCGCGCACCTGCGAGAGCATGAACTTTCTCACCGGGGCGATGCCCCGCTTGAGCGCCTCCTCCTGCGTTATCTGCTGGGCCCGGTAGGGCTGCAGCGCCTGGGTGTTCACCTGCTCCCAGACCGGCGCCATGATGAAGAAGGTTAGAAACAGGGAAAGTCCCACGATGATCTGGTTCGAGGGGGCCTGCTGGGTCCCCAGCGCAGAGCGCAGGAAGGAGAGCACCACCACGATGCGGGTGAAAGAGGTGGTCATCATCAAGAGGCTCGGGGCCAGCGAGATGACCGTCATCACGAAGAATATCTGCAGCACCACCGAGATGTCCGCAGGCTTGGTTACCTTGCCGACCCCCACGCTCACCGTCGGCAACGCCAGAGGTTCAGCTGCCGCGGTTGCTGCCAGTATCAAGGATGCGGCCATCAGGAGCAGTGCCCCCGCGACAGTTTTCTTTTTCACGCAAAATCACCACTTTTGTTGAGCTGTGCGAGAGGCATCTCCCCGCGGGGCGCCTGGCCGGAGAGCGCCTGCAGTTTCTTCTTGAGCTGCACCGGGATCAGGGTCGCGTAACCCGGCTCGTCCACCACCTCGATCTCCTCCAGCATCTCCACCTGCTTGATGAAGCTGACCCCTTCGCCGCTGTTGCTCAAAAGGAGGTACTCGCCTCCCACCTCGACCAGCACCAGCGACTTCTTCGGCGCCAGGTGCCTGGTCTCCACCACCCTGATATAGCGCAGTCCCCCCCCTTGCGGCATCTTCATCAGGCGACCCGCCAGATAGTAGAGGATCAGGATGATACCGATCACGAGGGCCAGCGAAGCGACCATTTGCGCCAGGCTGCCGGCGAATCCGGGTCCTGTCCCCCCTTCCTGGGCCAGTGCTGCGGCCGGAGCAAGGAGGACCGCCGAGGTAAGCAGCGCTAGGGTTCTCATAGCACCTTGTCTACCCTTTCGTTGGGGCTCACGATGTCGAGGAGCCTGATGCCGAACTTGTCGTTCACCACCACCGCCTCCCCCCGTGCCACCAGCTTGGAATTTACGAAGACATCCAGCGGCTCGCCCGCCAGTTTGGTCAGCTCCACGACGGAGCCCTGGTTCAGCTGCAGCACATCCTTCACCAGCATTTTCGTCCGCCCCAGCTCTACTGTCAGTTGCAGGGCTATGTCCAGTATGAACTCCAGATTCTTCATCTGGGGGTTCTCCTTGTGCTCCTCCATTGTCAACTTCTCGCTCAATCTGCACCCCCTGCGCTCACGGCGCGGCTGATCTGCACCGCCTTGTTGCCGTTGTTTGTCCCGGCTATGCCGTAGAATTTACGGACCTCGCCCACCTTGACCACCAGTTCGTCCTTGCAGCCCGCCTCCAGCATCACCGTGTCTCCCGGCCCAAGCTCCAGGAGCTCGGCGAGCGTGATGGTGGCTCCCCCCATCTCTACAGCAAGCTCCAAAGGCGCCTCCTGCAACTCCTCCGACAGCCGGTAGGACCAGAGCGGGTCGACTACCATCATGTCCATCTGGACGCCGCGCTTCAGCTTGTCCCGGATCGGCTCGATGGTCAGGAAGGGGATGGCCAGGATCATGTTCCCGACCGTCTCCTCGATCTGCACCTTCATCGACATGGTCACGACCTGGTACTCGGGCGGCACTATGTTCACCAGGCGCGGGTTCATCTCCAGGCGCAGCAGGGCCATGCCGACCGGGCAAAGCGGCGCCCACGCCCTCTCCAGGTCCGCCAGCGCGTCCTTGACGATCTTCTCGACCAGCCTGAGCTCGATGGAAGTGAAGAGCCGGTTCATGCGGTTGCCCGCGGCGACGCCGCTCCCCCCCAGGATGCTGTCCACGATGGTGAAGACCAGCGTGCTGTCCAAGGCCAGCAGCGCCGCACCCTTCAGCGGGTCCATCTTGTAGATGGCGATGCAGGCCGGGGAAGGGAGCACGCTCAGGAACTCGCCGAACTTGAACGGGCGCGCCTCCTCCTTCTTGATCTCCACCATCCTCCCCAGGCGGTTGGACATGGTGACCCTGTTGTAGCGGATGAAGCCGTCGTAGACGATGTCCAAGTTGGGGATGACGCGATGCGCCTCGATGTCGAGCAAGTCGAACTGCTCGGCGTGCTCTCCCGCCTTGGCCAACTCGGCTTCGGGAACCAGCGTCCCGTCGAACACCGCGGCGACGAGTGCATCGATCTCTTCCTTGGTCAGGATCTTTTCCATCGTGGATACCCTTTTACTGCACCACGAAATCGGTGAAGTACACTTTGTTGACTTTGCCCGGCACCGTCTTAGCCGCCGCGGCAAGGATCTGTTCCCTCAGGGTGTTCTTCCCCTGAAGGTCCTGTATCTCCTGCATGGTCTTGGTGGTGAGCAGGATAAGGATGGCGTCCCTGAGCGGAGCCAGGTTGGCGTCGATCTCGGCCTTTGCCAGCGCGCTGGAAAGCTGGAACTCGACCTTGAGCTTCAGGTAGCGCAGTTCCTGGCCGTCGTAGATGTTGACGATGAACGGCTCCATGGGGTAGATGTCGCTGGTCGCGACCTCACCTTCCTTGGCGGCACCATGTCCGCCGCTTGCAGCCGCCTCGGCCTTGGACGCCTCTGCCGGCTTTTCAGTTTTGTCCTTGCCACCGAGAAAGAGCATGCCCCCCCCGCCTATGGCCAGGGCCGCCACCACGGCGCCTATGATGATAAAGATCTTCTTGTTGTCCTTTGGTTGATCGTCCTGCGCCTTTGCCTCGGCCATACCTAACGTCTCCTTTTCTTCCTGTGACTGGACTAGCGACAGAACCCACCATGCAACCGAGGTGCCAGATCCCGGCTGCGCGGCAACTGCGGCGGGCGCCGCTCGCCACCATCCGCAAAAAGCGTACCTAATGCAGCGAGTTACCCCCGCGCGCCCCTGCCGCGCCTGCTAGCCGAGCCGAAGCGGCAGGACGTCCGGGGGGTGCCGGGTCATTTTTTTGACCGGCGCCCCGGGGTGTCAAGTGAAGCAGGGGTGTCAAATCTATGAGAAGCTGCTGCCGTGCGGGGAACGGGGCCGGGTCCGTAGGGGTGCCGGCGGGGGAGAACGCTGCTTGGGGAGGCGAGAGCCTCTCCCGGGCGCGACAGCTGCGCCCGAGAGAGGCCGGCGTTGCTAGCGGATCAGGCCCAGCACTTCCTGGGTCATCTGGTCTGTGGTGGTGATGGTCTTGGAGTTGGCCGAGTAGGCCCTCTGGGTGACGATCATCTTGACGAACTCGTTGGCCATGTCGACGTTGCTTTGTTCCAGCGAGTTGGAAAGCACCTGCTCGCTGGTGCCGTTGGGCTGGTTGGCTGCCACGGAGAAGGCCGCGGCGGGGACTCCCGCGTCGGTCGTAGCCTGGTAGAGCGACCCGCCCAGCTTGGCCAGGGCGGTGGGATCGGCGGCGGTCACCACGGCGAGCTTCTGCACCCCTGCCATGTTGGCCGGGAGCGCCGGGACGCCGGCGGCCCCGCTGGTATTGTAGTAATTGAGGGTTATGCCGTCGGTGGCGAGATAGGTGATCAGCCCGTTTGGCTCCACCTTGGTGATCTTGCCGAAGTCCGTGGTGGCGACGCCGGTGGTGGCGAACTGGATCGGGTTCCCCTGGGTATCGAGCACCTGGTAGCCATCCGGGTTCACCAGGTAGAGGTTGCTGTCGACGTGAAACGCGCCGGCGCGGGAGAGGTACGCGCCGCTTTGCAGCGCCACCGGGGCGGCGGTCACCGGAGATTTCAGCGCGAAGAAGCTGTTACCCTGGATGGAGAGGTCCGTGACGTTTTCGGAGCCCTGGGAAGAGCCCTGGGTGAACAGGTTCTGCACCGTCTGCAGTTGCACCCCTTTGCCTACCTGCGAATTGTTACCGATCGACTCGGAGAGGCGGTCGGCGAAGATGCTCCTGCTCGACTTGAAACCGACCGTGTTGACGTTGGCTATGTTGTTGCCGATTACGTTCATGGCCTCGCCGTTGTTGAGAAGACCGCTGACGCCGGTAAACAATGCGGATGTAATACTCATTTTCTGCCTCCTGGATGTTGGTTGCGGACACCTCTGTCGGTCGGTGTCCCGGGGCTTCCTCGTGGAGGTCCAGCCCTTTTGGTTGTTGTCGTCGTCCTGTCTTGCCTGAGGTTTTCCTATCCGCCCGGCTCCCTAAAGGATCACGGCCGAATCTATGTTGGTGAAAACATTTCCTTTCAACCCCTGTCGGTCCATTGCCGTCACCACTGTCCGATTTTTGACACTCACCACCAGGGCCGCATCCCCCATCAGCACCAGGGACTCCCTTCCCCCTTTTTGCGCCACGCTGTCGACGGCACCTGTCAGCTGCTTCATGTCCTCTTCCGACAGCGTGATCCCGCGCGAGCGAAGCCGTTCCGTGGCGTGCTGCGAAAACCGCACCGGCTGACCGGGCAGCTTGTCGTCCAGGATCCTTGCGAAGGGAGAGTTCCCCCCTGCGGGTCTGCCCCCCTGTGCCGGACCCGTCTGTGCGGGTTTGGCCGGGGCCTGGATCGGTTGCGGAAAAAGAACGCTGTTGTCAATCACGTCACACCCCCTGCACCACGGCTGTGACATCGCTCAGGTTCAGCTTCACGTTGCCTATGGACAGGACCAGCTGTGCACCCGACATGTCGACGCCGTCCACCTTCCCCTTGACAAAGGGGGTGCCGGCCACGCTGGCGCCGTTGACATCCACCGCGGCTACGCTGAAGCTGTAGGCTCCCGGCGCGACTGCCGCCCCGGAGTTGTCGGTGCCATCCCAGGCCACGGAGCCGATTCCGGCCGCCATCGCCCCGGCCTCGATGGTCTTGACGACCACGCCGTTTGCGTCCTGCACCGTCAGGCTTACCTGGCTCGCCGGACGGTCCAGGGAGAGGTTGAGTGCAGCGGGGGCTCCCTGCTGCAGGTTCACCTGCGACCCCAGTGCCTGGACCTCCTTGCCGATCAGGGAGACCGCGGCGAAGGTGGTGCTGTTGCCCCCCTGGTTCAGGATGCTCTGCAGGTTGGTGTTGGTGTTGTAGGCCTGCTCGACCTGCGTCAGCTGGGCCAGTTGCCCGATGAACTCGGTGCCGTCCTGCGGGTTCAGGGGGTCCTGGTTTTGCAGCTGGGTCACGAACAGCTTGAGAAAGTCGTCCTTGTTCATCCCTGCGGACTTTTTCATGGCTGCTTCGGCTGCGCTGGTGCCTGTCGCCCCTGTGGTCACGTTGCTTATCATCTTGTTTCCTCCTTTGCCTAGAGTCTCACGTCCAGAAGTCCGCTGCCGGAGGGTGCCGAGTAGCGCGACTGCCGCACCTCCTGGTCCTCGTACCCCGCCAGCCGTACCGGCCTGGGCATGGCCTGCTGTCGCAGCTGTTCCCGCTGCTCGGCCTGCTGGCCGTGGAAGCTGCCCCCCCCGGTCGAGACGTCGAACCCTTCCATCGCGAAATTCTTGCCGGAAAGCGCCTCCTTCAGGCTGTCGAGGTTGCTCATCAGCAGGTCCTTGACCATCCTGTTGTCGGCCTGGACCGCAACCTTGACGCGGTTGTCCTCCATGTGTACCTGGATCTTCAGTTCGCCCAACTCGCCCGGGTTCAGCCTGATGCTCATCGTGCCGTTCCCCTTCCCATCGTGGACCACGGTACCTTCCTTGATCTGGGAGAGCACGTCCCGGTGCAGGGAGGCCTCACCCCTCGCCCCCTTCGCGGCGGCCTGAGGCTGCTCCGTTTGCTCGATGTGCTGAGCCCTGCGACCGGCAACCTCGCCGGCACCTTCTTCGAGACCGACCAGTTTTTCCTGTGGAACCTTTGCTTCACCGGCGCCAGCCTCTACCGCGCCGTCATCTACGGCGACGCCGAGTCCTTGTGGCTGTGCCGCGGGTTGCTTCCTGGTCAGGAGATCCGCGGCAGGCTTCTCAGCCACGAATGACTCCCCCCCTGCGACCTCCTGGTCCACGCGGGTGCTGTCCGCGCCTTTTGCCGGCTGCTGTCCAACCTTTGCCTCCTGCTTGCGGTCCGGCCCGGGAACCACTGCGGCAGCTGCCGCCAGCGGCGCCGGAGCTGCCGCTTGTTGCATCTTCCCGATTGCAGCTGCCGGTTGCGCCTCCAGGGTTGCCGGCTGCGCCTGCCGGAGAGCCTCGCCCCCCGTTTCCTGCTGTGCTCCCTCCTTAGCTTGCGTTGCATAAGGAGCCTGCTGCGTCGGCCCTGTCACCGCTGCCTGCCGGGACGGCAGTTGTGCCCTCGAAACGACCAGCCGTTCGGCTGCCGCCTGCTGCACCGGATCGCCGGCAGCCGCACCCTCGGACGCCTCCAGCTTGCCGTGTTGCCACGGTTTATCCGACTGCGCGAAAAGGTCCTGCCGCCGCTCGAGTGCAGCGTGTTGGGACCGGTCTGGCTTGACGCCGGCGACTTCCGTCGCCTCCTGGCGTCCGACCGGTTGGGGAACCGCCTCCCGGACCGCCTGCTCCGGCTGCTGCGTTGCGGCCTCGCCCACCACCGGAAGCGGCTTTTTCTGCTCAAAGCCACCTCCAGCAACCGTCGCATCCCCCCTCGGCGCCACCGCCTGGCGCTCATCCATCTGACTTGTCTGACTTGTCTGACTTGTCTGACTTGTCTGACTTGTCTGACTTGTCTGACTTGTCTGACTTGTCTGACTTGTCTGACTTGTCTGACTTGTCTGACTTGTCTGACTTGTCTGACTTGTCTGACTTGT
>Ga0209317_1001098_pt1 | contig 26112 bp, 21 predicted proteins | sample RifGroB2_FD_183994 | JGI IMG/M metagenome (GOLD analysis project Ga0209317, IMG submission 183994) | Soil microbial communities from Rifle, Colorado, USA - Groundwater B2 (SPAdes) (version 2) | ecosystem: Environmental > Terrestrial > Soil > Unclassified | place: Rifle, Colorado | collected...
GGGCAGCGTTCGAGTCGCTCGACGGGTTCCACTGAAGCAGTCGCCGGTGCGAGATATGCATCCGCCAGAGGGTGCGCAGCATGGCATCCAGACTGTAATAGGCTTCATGGGGCAGGCAAACCAGGGTGAACAGCGCCTGCATGCAGTGGTGGCCGGCCGCCTGCATGGATGTTGCCAGGTGCTGACCGAGCCTCACATCGACCGGCTTTTGCAGGACGTTCAGGGCCGAAGCCAGGAGTGAAGGAATCACGATCATGCCGATCACCGCGATGGTCCAGAACCAGGGCGAGGGCGACACGGTCCAGCCCAGCAGCAGGAGGAGGACGAAAGCCGCCGACATCAAACTGCGCCGCAGGTTGTCGAGAATCTTCCAGCGCGACAGCATAGACAGCGGGTTCTTCCGTACCTGTCCGCCGGGACCGGGCACCCACGGCAGCAGCCAGCGGGCAATCTGCCAGTCGCCGCGAATCCAGCGATACCGACGGTTCACGTCGGCGCCGTAGCGGGACGGATATTCCTCGTACAGCTGCACATCGCTCTGCAGTCCGGCCCTGGCGTAGCAGCCTTCGAGCAGATCATGGCTGAGAATGAGGTTATCGGGAAATCGGCCGGCCAGCGCCCGCTCGAAGGCATCGACTTCATAGATGCCCTTGCCGATGAACGAACCTTCGCCGAACAGATCCTGATACACATCGGAGACGGCGCGGGTATACGGATCGATGCCGGGATCGCTGCCGCACAGGCGGGCATAGGACGACCGGTTGGCGCCGGACAGGCTGATCGCCACCCGTGGCTGAAGAATGGTGTAGCCGGCCACAACCCGCTGCTTGTCTTCATCGTAGAGCGGCCGACTCAAGGGATGGGCCATGGCGCCGATAAACCGCCAGGCCGAATCGCGGGCCAGCAGGGTATCGGTATCAAGCGTTATGACGTACTTCACCGCCGACAGGACGGTCGTGTCACCGACGATACAAGCAAAGGGCTGTTCGCTGCCGCCGCGCAGCAGCCTATTCAAGTCGGCAAGCTTGCCGCGTTTACGCTCATACCCCATCCACATCTTATCCCGTGGATTCCAGCGGCGCGGGCGATGGAACAGATAAAAGATATCGCCTTCCTCCGCGGTCGGGTATTTTTCGTTCAATTCTTCTATTTTTTGGCGGGCCAGGGTGAGCAGCGGCTCGTCCTCCGCCAGGTTTTCTTCATCGGCATCGCGAAAATCGGTGAGCAGACCAAAATGGAGATGATCGCCCCGATTGGCCAGGAACCGCACCTCCAGGGCCTCGACCAGCTCCTCGATATTGGCGGGGCCGGTCAGCATCGTCGGCACCACCACCAGGGTGCGCAATTCCGCAGGAATCCCTTTCGACAAATCCATCCGCGGCAGCGGCTGCGGCGTCGCCAGCAGGGTCGCCAGCCAGTTCACCAGGGCGACCGCCGGCTGACTGGCGCCGAGGACGGCCAGCAGGCTAAAGAGCGCGAGAGGCCAGGATTGCAGGCCGTCGGCCGCGGCTTTCGCCGCAAAGATTCCGGCAAGAATGGCAGTCAGCAGCAGAATAGTCCCGCCATAGACCGGCAGAGGCAAGCGGCGGCCGACTTTGCGGAGGGCTTCGGTAGGCGAAAAGCGCACTTCAGCCCTTTTTACGAGCTGGGTCAGTCCCGCATCGATGAGGTAGAAACCGACGTGGGCAGTACGGTCATCGCCGCCCTTTTCAGCCATTGCGGTCGCCGCCTCCTGCGCCAGTTCGATCGCCTGGCGCGCCACCTGGCTCTCGGCAAGAGAACTGCGGGAAGCAATTTTTTCCACGACATGGCGATAGCGATCGCGGGTGGCAAAATCCATCCGGCCATAGACATCGGCGGGGTCTTCCCGCAAGGTCTGTTCTACCGTGCTCATCGTCTCGACGAACTCGCGCCAGTCCATGGCGCTGAGATAGCGGAGGCTGCCGATACTGCTGCTCACCGAGACCTGGTCGGCCGCCTGCTGCTGGGTCTCCGCCTGCACCAGCTGTTCGATGGTCAATCCGGAATCTGACAATCGTTGTTCCATCCAGGTAAGCGGCAGGGCCAGCGCCGGACCTTGACCCTTCAGGCGGCGGGTCAATTCGGCAACGAACGAGCTGACCATCGGCGGGTTTGATCTGGCCATGTCGGCGATCACCAGGATCAGATTGCTCGGATCTTCCTCGGCGGTTTTGACCATCCGATCGGCCCAATAATCGGCAAGGTTGCGATTCATTCTGTCGATGGCGATCCGGGCGGTTATCCGCCGGAGATTCTCGATCAGGGCCAATCGCAGCATGATCGGGATTGCCCAGAGTTCTCCGAGCTTCAGCACCGTAACAGTCTGATAGGAGGAGACAAAACTGCTCAGGCTTTCCGTGCCCACCCGGCCGTCGCCGTGCGAGATCGTCTCGAGAGCGATGTCGTAGACCCGCGGCAGGCCGGCCGATGGCCCGCTCAGCAGACGCGGCAGTTCACGGCTGTAACCTTTTGGTAAATGCCGTTTTGCCGTACGGATCTGTTCTTCGATCAGATAAAAGTTATCGAGCAGCCATTCCCCGGCCGGGGTAATCGCCCGGTTCGCGGCGATGCCTTCGGTCAGCAGCCGGCAGACTTCAACAAGCACCGTCTCATTGTCGGCAAGCCGCGACAGCAATCGATCCGGCAGACGGCCGGAATGCAGCCCATGGCCTTCGGCAAGAGTCCGGCCATGCAGCTTCATCTGCTCGCTGCCGAAAAGCTCCGCGCGCAGCGGCTGTTCTTCGGTGGCGGTCATTTCCGAAAGACCTTTATTGAAAAAATTTCCGAGGGAATGAAATACATTCCGTCGGGTAGTCGTGGGGATGAACTGCATTGACGGTGCTCCTTCTGGCGTCTTGCCGTTACGCGTGACGAAATAACGCTTGGGTATATATCGTGTTCGGCCATCTCATCACGCAGAGGAGTATGGCGAAATCACTTGTCTCTGCCGACAAGCAGACGAATCTCCGGGTGAGAGTGCAGATACCCCACATCATCCCAGGGAACGCCGGAAACCGGCAAAGGAAGCTGTACCAAATGGAGCTGATGCCGAGTCGTGACGGCTGGCGAGATTTCTTATGCTCCGGGACCAGGTCGATGCTGGGCCGGCATCCGATCTTGAATGTGGCGAATGCAGCAAAAACTATACATACCGGATGTGCAGTTTCAGGAAGGCCGGGTAAGCAATGAAAATCGCTTGACGAAAGTGATGATTCCCATTGCTCTGATTGGTATGGTTGAGACTGTGATTATCAAATCCCGCCGGCACCCTCTTCATTTTTTATTCGGCTTTTCAGGGCATACATTGTTGTTGATCCCGAGGACCAGAACATGAGTCTTCCTTCTTTCACGAGCTCGTTTGCCAGGTTTTTCAAGTCTCGCGGCTTTGTATCCGGATCGCAGCTATAGAAATCCTTGATGTACAATTGGGGCTTAGGTGATGTTTCCGCTTTCTCGAGAATTGCGGCCTTGAGTGCATCTTTCGTCAATGTCATTTGAGAACCTCCGACAGAATGTCAAATCGGCAGCAAATCTGCCAAAACATGAATAGCAATGCTTGATCGCATACGAACAGGCGAAAATCATTCTCTTCCATTGGTTGAGCAATCTTTGTGCCTGTTTCAGCTATTCCATCTGGTGTTGGCAAGATTCCAATTTCAATGACAATTATCTCTGCGGTTTGATCGATAGATATCGGATTAGCAGGTCATATTTAACCAATGGTCATATATGACCTTTGCCTGTGATATGCTGGTGTCCCTTGTTTTCCGCCTGGTTATCACGGCAAGAGACTTCATAAAACATAATTATTGGTAGCCGAAAGAATCTTGGTAATTGCCAGGATTTTGGGCTGAGGGGCTACTTGGAATCATCGACTCATGGTATAGTTGAGTGCAGACTTGAGAAGAGCTCCTCGAAAGGCAATTTACTGCTTGTTGAATCAGCGTCAACCTCTCAGGGAGAGACTATAAATTTGGCACAACAATCAACCCTCTGGAAAGCATGCGAGAGAAGTTTAGACAAAAAGGATCATTTCAACGAAGTGTACAATCCTTTCCTGAAGTTTTTGACGAAATTCTTGATTCGATTCGAGAACCTATCGTCGTGCTCGACTCCGCGTTCAAGGTAGTAAGGGCCAATCATTCCTTTTACCAGATCTTCCAAGTCAGTCCCAATGAGACGGAAGGGGTAACGATATACGATCTTGGCAACCGGCAATGGGACATCCCGAAGCTGAGAGAACTGCTTGAAGATATCCTGCCCAAAAACTCGGTCTTCAATGACTTTGAGGTGGAGCATACTTTTCAGAACATAGGTCCGAAGATAATGCACCTGAATGCCAGATGCATATCGAGAGAAGAGAGCCCATCCCAACTGATTTTTCTGTCCATTGCCGATGTGACTGATCGGGAAGTTTACCGAAGAGGTCTTGAGGGTCTTATAGAAAAACGCATGAGGGACCTTGTCGCGGCACGAGAAGAAGCGGAAGAGCGAAAACAGATCGCTGAAAAAGCGTTTATTGAGATAAAAACATTAAAAGACCAGCTGGAGGCGGAAAGAGCCTATCTGCAAGATGAAATAAAACTGGAGAACAATCACGAAAACATTATCGGTCAAAGTGAACCACTGAAGCAGGTCCTCTACAAGATCGATCAAATTGCCGGGAGCAACACCACGGTCCTCATTCTTGGTGAGACGGGAACCGGCAAAGAGCTGGTTGCCCGGGCCTTGCACGACAGAAGCTTGCGTAAACACCGCGCCCTGATAAAAGTGAATTGCGCCGCCCTGCCGGGAAACCTTATCGAAAGCGAGCTGTTCGGGCATGAAAAAGGGGCTTTCACCGGCTCCCACTCCCGCCACCTCGGGCGGTTCGAGGTCGCGGACGGCGCAACCCTTTTTCTTGACGAAATAGGAGAACTGCCCCTCGATCTGCAGGCGAAACTTTTAAGAGTTATTCAGGATGGGGAGTTTGAAAGACTCGGCAGCTCCCGTACGATGAGAGTGGATACCCGGATCATTGCAGCAACCAACCGCAATCTGGAAGCAGAAGTTGGCAACGGCAATTTCCGCGAGGATCTCTGGTACCGATTGAATGTCTTTCCGATTACCATGCCACCTCTCCGGGATCGTCTGGAAGATATACCGCAACTCGTTGATTTCTATGTCAAGAAGATAGCCAAACGGATGGGCAAAGCTATTGAAATCATTCCTGCCGGTGTTATGAATGCTCTGCAGGATTATCACTGGCCGGGAAATATCCGGGAACTTGAAAACGTCCTGGAACGAGCGGTCATCAACTCGTCGGGTTATAAGCTGAGACTGGTCGATGAGCTCAAAAAACCGGCCAGGGATGTAACGGCAAGCTCAAAAACCTTGGAGGCAGTTGAGCGAGACTATATTTTTCAGGTACTTGAACAGACGCAGTGGAAAGTGAGCGGGAAAAACAGTGCAGCGGAAATTCTTGGTCTCGACCGCAGCACTTTGCGCGCCCGTATGCGCAAGCTCAATATACAAAAACAGTAAGTTATTTCACTTATCCAAGACTATCCCAAGCAGGCCCATACGGCCGACACCTTAGCACCAATCCCCGAGCTTTCATTTTTTCTTCTCATTGCATTCCTCAGTAAATCTTATCACACCTAACAGCGTGCAGGAGATGATTCAATACCACGGCAAATGACTGCCCAACCCTCGGTGCCGGTCAAGGTCATATCTGACCACTTGGCCATATATGACCGGTATCGTCGCATTGTTTACACCCTTACGTTACTATTCTCTCGGAGAATTCAGCTTATAAAGCAGGACAATAGACGATGTGATCATGAGTGAGCTCAAACAGGCACAATGATTGCTCCTCAGATAGAGATAGAGCAGGCGTCCGGCCGAACAGAGTAAAACTTAGAAAGGAGCATGACCATGGGAGATAAAGGCGGTAAGAAAGACAAGCAAAAAAGCGAAAAGCAAAACGTCGAGAAGCACAAACAAAAAGAAAAGAACAAACAGGAAAAGCAACAGAAAGATACACCCTTGCTGGGACCTAAAAAGTAGTCTCTCAGGTTCACGCGATGAGTTTCATTCCAATCAATCTTGGAGAGAAGAACAAAAAAGCGCCTTTCAGCAAGACGATGAGGCTATTGACGGCCAAGGGAAAGGACGGTTCGCCGGCTTCGGCAAGCAGAAGAACACGTTCGGAAAACCAGTCGATACATTTTCCCATTGTCGGCATCGGTGCCTCGGCCGGAGGACTCGCAGCCTTTGAAGCCTTCTTCTCCGGTATGCCGACCTACACCGAACCGGGCATGGCCTTTGTCCTGGTCCAGCATCTGGCACCTGACCATAAAAATATCCTCACCGGCCTCATTCAGCGCTACACCCCTATGCAGGTTTCCGAGGTCGAGGACGGGATGCAGGTGAAAATCAACTGTATCTATATCATTCCGCCGGGCCGAGACATGACTTTTCAGGACGGCACACTGCGTTTGCATGAACCTTCCGCCCCTCGCGGTCAACAACTGCCCATCGATTCTTTCTTTAGATCGCTTGCCCGGGACCAGCACGAGCGGGCTATCGGCATTGTCCTTTCCGGCACTGGCAGCGACGGCACTTTGGGGGTTCGGGCGATCAAAGGTGAAGGTGGCATGACTATGGCCCAGGCCCCCGAGTCTACTGACTACAATAGCATGCCGTGCAGCGCCATCGCCACCGGCCTGGTTGATTTCCAGCTGCCGCCGGCAGAGATGCCCGCCCAGCTCATGGCTTATGTGGCCCATGCCTTCAGCAATTATACTCAATATTCCCTGGTCCAGCTGCCAACGGCGGAAAATGCCAATCAGGCGATTTCGCCGAATGTGAGAGACAGAACACAGCCACAGCTTTTCGAGAAAAGAGCAGGTCCTGGAAAACTGACGCTGCGCGAGCTGACCGAACGGACACTCCTGCAACTGGCAGCCCCCACCGGTGCACTCGTCAATGGCCGCGGCGACATACTCTATCTCCATGGCCGCACCGGAATGTATCTGGAAACGAACCTCGGTGAAGCTGCAGTCAACAACATCCTGCTGATGGCCCGTGAAGGATTGCGAGACGAATTGACCTCAGCTCTGAACAGAGCAACGACGTCAGGGGAAGTTGTGCGGCGCAACGGCCTGCGGGTTAATGCCAATGGTGTCTTCATTACTGTCAATCTGACTATAATGAAGGTGGTTACCGGTCCAACTCCGACACCCGAGGCGCCTCTTTACCTGATCTTCCTGGAGGAAGTGGCGCATCTTCAACCGGGCAAATCCGATTGAGACAGTACAAGGAGGTTCTTACTTCCCGACTTCTCCCCTGCATCACAGGACAAAATCGCATTCAGGTTCATTTCTGAGCGTGGCGCTACCTGGTACTTGATGGTGGCGAGAAATTCCACTCATCCATCCCGGCTTAGCCTTGCGACTTCTCCTTCAGCTCCGAACTGATCGTGATGGTTAATATCCGCCATCCCCAACCGTTTGAGCCTGAATATGCGCCCATTACGGGTCTCTGAAGAGATATCGAGTTTCACCGTGCGATCGATTCGCGATACCGACAACTTGCCGCCCAACAGCATGGTAAAATTCTGATCATCAACACCGATATTTGCCTCAAGGGCAATCAACAGACTGAATGGGTCGAGATTCGAGGAGCCCACCGTCGCCCAATGTTCATCGATCACCGCGACCTTTGCGTGCAGAATGCTCTGGTGTATTCATAGACCTCGATCCCGGCATTGAGGAAACTGCCGAAGAGAGCACGCGAGGCATAGTGGCCCATCCTCCTCAAGCACTGAAAAATAAACGTCGCCGTTGTGTAACAGGTTGATCTGGTTGTCTGAGTAGATTTTGGCCACAGCAGGTTCAAATCTCGGATTAAATCTTTTGCAGGGTGGACTTCGGCTGTTCGGCTTGGTTTAGTGCTGGCGTTGTCCACCTTGGATTTTCTTCTTTGCTGTCATGAAGGCCTCTGCTGCCTGAGTTCCAACTCGTCGTCCCCCACACTTTCCAGGTATCGGACAGTCGAGCGCCAGAGCGGCACGATCATGCATCAACGTATAACAATATTGTCCGATTGGGTCGGCTTCCCTTTCAGGCAGACACCCGGCACTTTCGCTGTTGGTCCACAATACCTTCATCTCGGGAGAAAACAGGATCAAGGTGTCGGTAATGGCATTCAGCAGCGCGTGAAATTCCTGGGAAAGTTTCCGAAATTTCCTTTCTCCGACATAGAGTTCTGCGGTGCGCCCGTCCACTCTTTTTTCCATTTCCTCATGGATCTTGACGAGTTCTTTTTCGATATCACTTCGGGCCGAAATATCCGTCACTGAAGTCCTGCACAACACAGGCCGGTCCCCATTGTGCACCGCCAGGGTGCTGTGTAATTGGATATACAGCTGCGGGCCATGGGGTTTTTCCACACGAAGTTCACAACTCTGCCGTTCATGGGAGGTGAAAACCTGCTCGAGGTGAGCCTGAAACCTGCGGCGGTCATCTGCGGCGACATACAACTCAAGGGGGGCATTGATCAGGCGAGCCTTTTCCCGATCAATCAGACTGGAAAAAGTGAGGTTTGTTTCAACAACGAGCCCATCTCTACCCAAGGTAATGTAACCGACCGGTGCAAAGTTGTAGAGATCGGCATATTTTTCCAGGCTTTCGCTGAGCAACTCCTGAGTTTTGTAGAGTTCTTCATTCTGTATCTCCAACTCGATCTGATGCACCTGGAGGTCGTGGACCAAACTGTCCTGCTCGGATGTTGTGCGACTCGTGCCGGATCCGCTTTTGCTGCCGCTCATTTCTGCCTGGCGGCGTAGTCCTGCCAAGGGCTCTTCCGCCGATATCCGGTCTGTCACCTGTTACACCTCACCAATTTTTGCCTGGTTTCTGCCAAGAAAATCTCCCAACATTTTATTGAAGTGTAACATGCAACAGGAATAAGTGTAACGTTTCTGTTGCGTGCAACACTCTTATTGTGCGGGAGTGGCTCCTTAATGCACATATATTTTATAAATAATTGATTATAAATAATTATTTTTATTAAAGGAGTTCTCATCGGCGGCGGCACGACTGTTGCTTTAATAACGGCTGACGGAACACTAAACCCGCCGGCAGTGATGGGCTTGAGGCGGGGAGAACTTCAAGATAAGTCAATAACTAACCAATCCAGAAGGATACATTCATGATTATCAGGAATTTTATTGATCAGGTGCGCCCTGCCCGAAGTGACCGTGAGAAAGCCGCACGACGAAACAAAGCCGGAATACTCGCGCTCGGAGTTTCCATCGGCTGCACGGTCGGTGCGGTGGCCGGGGTTCTTTTCGCTCCCCGGGCGGGAAAAGATACCCGTGAGAATGTGAGCCGGCGCGGCAGCGAAGCCTGGGAAAAAATCAAAGACAATGTCTCTAGCAATGGTCATCGCCTGGTCCAGGCCATTGAGGAAAAAGGAGCTTGCCTCTGCACCGCCGGTGCAAAATGTGACGATGCGGCCAAGGAGCCACTTCAGGAGCCAACCGGAAAAGCCGAAAAATCAAATCCGAAAGCGAGCTGACACCCGAGTAAAAGGAAAACCTCATGGAAGGATATATCACCTACAGTCAATTGGGGCTGCTGATCATGTTTATGATAGTGGCCGCGGTCGGCGGCTATGCGATTCTGACGATGAGAAACGTGAATGCCGCGGTGAAATACATCGGGATCATCCAGAAAGAAAATCAGGAGGCCCTGGGCCGGGCTATTCCCAATATCGCCATAGCCTCGGAAAACGTGGCGGAGATTACCCATGACCTGCGGGCCGGCTTCAGTGAAACGAGCAAGGCCATGGAAACCGCCGACCAGATCGCCTCCTATGCCGTGGTTATCGGCGAGACGGCCAAAGCCCTCGCCGGTCTCTTTACGTCAACCAAAAAAATTTAAGCTGGCCACCGCTGTTCCGCCCCAGACCCCGTTTCTCTCCGGTCTGTGGGCGGGGGAGTTGGCAGGCTGCCTGCTGCCTGCGACACGACCATTTATCACACCACCTCCACCTTACCGCGAGGGTACATCATGACCGCTCCCACCTCTCTTATTGCCAAAGAATTGACGCTAAAACTAGGATTTGCCATACGATCTCTTTCACTCTTTCTCGCTGCAGGCATGCTGCTGTGTATGCTCCTTGCCCGACCGGTTGCCGCCGCCGATTCGACAAGCGATGAATTCATTCGCGGATATGCCACCGCGACTCTGCAGCGGGATTTTCAAATTACCGCCGAATCGCTGAAAGTGCAGTCCGGCGTCATCTATATCCATGGGCTGGAGGCCTCGGATGTTATTGACGATAGAATAAAGACCTCACTTTCGACGATCGAAGGGGTCAGAAAGGTGGTGGTTACCAGGGAAGGTCAAGCTGTAGCTCAGGCTGAACCACCTGAATTCACTCCGGAAGTCAATGTTTTCCTGCCCCGTGACCTGCTCTTCAACTCCCTGCTGGCGGATCCCCGTTGGCCGCACTTCTCAGCATCGTACCAGCACCATTTCAATAACGACCATTTGGAGCAGATCGGCTCGGCCACTTTCGGCGAGACCTTCAGCATCTATCGCTTCGGCGGCCCATGGGGCTCTCTCATGGAAACGGGCCTTCACACCGGTGTTTTTTCCATTTTCAACCTGGATGCAGAGTCGCACGATCTGGTCAATGCCGATTATTTTGTTGCTCTTCCCCTGTCGCTGAAGAAAAACAATTTCTCGGCAATGGCCAGGATCTTTCACCAAAGCTCGCATTTGGGCGACGAATTTTTGCTCAGCGATCGAACCCAGCAACGCATTAATCTGAGCTACGAAGGCATAGACACCCTCCTCTCCTATCATCTTCCTTTCGGTTTTCGCCTCTACGGCGGCGGGGGTTATCTGTTCGATCGAGATCCACCCGATCTGAAGCCATGGATCGCCCAGTCGGGGCTTGAGTTCAATAGTCACAACGCCTGGTGGAACGGAGCCCTCAGGCCGATTGCCGCAATCGATGTGCAGAGCCGGGAAGAAAGCGATTGGCAGGCGGATGTCTCGCTGAGGGCGGGATTTCAGTTTGAAAATCCGGATTTCCTCAGCCGCAAGCTAAAGCTGATGTTCGAATATTATAAAGGCAGATCACCTAACGGCCAGTTTTATATTCGTGATGTTGAGGAGTTTTTCGGGATCGGTCTCCATTTTTTCCTGTAATGGCATGAAACAAGGGAGATGTGTGACATGCAACAAGGACAAAAGTTGGCACAATCTTACTCATCATTCTGGTCTTGATATTGGTAGGCGTTATCCCAACCTGGTCCCACAGTCGCTCCTGGGGGTATGCCCCCAGCGGCGTGCTCGGGACGGAGGTGGTGGTCGTTGTGATTCTGTTCGTATTGGGGAAAATTTAACCGCAGGAGGCGTCGAAAAATGAATCTGAAATCCAATCGTTATTTAACCATCGTTCTATGTGCACTCGTTTTAGTATTAACGAGTTGTCAACAGGATGGGCCAGCCGAAAAGGCAGGGGAAAAAGTTGATCAAACAATTGAAAAAACAGGCGAGAAGATCGAAAAAGTTGGTGCAGCAATAAGCGATAAAGTCGAAGGCGCTCCGACATCGAAATAGCAGGCGATGTCAGGAGTCAAATCGGTAGGAAATAGCCTTGTGGCTATAAGCTACTGAAACAACGCATGAGATTTTTTCAACCGACTGATAAAACCAGACAGGAGAGAAAAAATGAGAATCAAATGGATGAGGAGTATTAGCCTTTTGGCCGTTCTGGCGCTGATAGGCACCACCGGCTTGGCGCAGGCTGAAACCAAATTGAAGCAATTGGGGCGGAATACGTTTTGCACGACGGAACTCAAATCAGTCGATGAGTTCAGGCAAATGGTTGCGACATCGCTTCCCGATCTCAAAGAAGGATTTGTAAAGGCGGGATCAGCTGATGTATTCGACGATTTCGTGGCCCAGGCAGAGCGGTCGGAAAATATTACCGTAGTTGAGGTCAATCCCGGCGAGAAACTGCAGTGGATGATCTTTAAAAAGGGTAACACCGTGAAGATCGTCAAAGATGTGGTATGGACCGGCAAAGAACCTTTTTCAGCGTTCCTGTTGAACGTCGACAAGGCAGGAACCCGCTATACCTTCGTCGTTCCGGCGCTATGCGGCAATGTCTCGCTGGCTCTGACAGGCCCGATCCCTGCTGTAGCGCAGGACCCTGTACCTAACATTGCTCCGTACTGCCAGGTTACCGTTACTCCGCTGAATGTTGGCTCCGGCAAGGACGTAACCATCGATGCATCCCAATCCGATGACTCGGATGGCTCAATATCTTCTGTTCTTATCCAGGTAACGGACGCAGGCAAAAGCGTTGTAAAAAAGAAAATAAACAAGCCGCCTTTTATACACCAGATGACTATGTCGGACCCCGGCGACTACAATATCCAGGTGAGCGTGACCGACGATAAAGGCTTGGAATCATCTTCCCCGAAATGCGAGGTGACGAAAATCACCGTAACCTCAACCAATGCAGCTGTCGTTGCTCCCCATCGCGGCAATTTTGTTGCCGATGCGGGCTACTTGTACCAGGCTGATCCGGCAGAGTATCTGCTGTTTCGCATAGGTTACGACTACTATCTGAACGAATCTTTTTCACTTCTCGGGATGGTCGGCGCGGCTCCGGTCATCGATGGCATAGATGACACCGATTCATTTATGATCGATTTCACTGCTAATTATCACCAGGATCGGATGTTTTACGGTGCCGGCGTCGGATTCTGGAGTTCAAGTACGGACGATCGGGCAGATTTTATCGTCAACCTCGGCTATCGGGTTTACGGCGAGGTAGATCAGTTTAATATTTCCCTGTTTGCCGAAGGCCGCGCAGCGTTCGACCAATTCGACGAGCTGGCCGATTATGGCCGCATCGGTGCTGGATTGCGTTTTCATTTCTGATGAAGTTTTCATTGACTGCGTTTTTGTTGGAAGTGGAAGATCTGGAGAGCAGAGTGGCTCTCACTGAAGACGGGAACGCAGTTGATTGATTTTGCATGGAAAAGTAGTCTCATAGATGGGGCATGCGGATCGAGGTAGATGGCAGGTTTGACGATGCGGCCTTCCAACTGGTTGACGACGATAAAAGAACACTGGGGCGAGGTGAAAATCGGCGTGAACAGGGCGGGACTTTTAAAAATCCATAATTATTATTTTTAAAAATCATGGAGGTACACCATGAATGAGAACAATGATGCCTACAAAGAAAAAATTGATGCCGAATTGGATCTGATACAAGAGAAATTAAAAAACGGCGTGGAGGATATGTGGACAACATTACAGTGTACCCTGCAAAATACAGTCACCACGTTCAAGGAAGAAAGCCCAAGCAAAGGTTAATAAGGAGAGAAAAATGAATATGACTCGTGCATTTTATTGGTAAGTGTTTGATGCTATCAGTAAGTCAAGTCTGACCCACTCTCGCAGTGCCTAAGGGCGTAGTCGAGCACTTCCTGAAACTTCTGAATATTATAAGGTTTGGCGATGGCTCCGCTAAATCCGTAATCACGATAATTTGACATGATAGGGTCGTTCGAATAACCACTTGATACAATCAGGCAGGCGTTAGGGAACTGAGAGAGAATCTGCTCAGCTGCCTGCTTGCCTCCCACTCCTCCGGGAATTGTCAGGTCCATAATAACTGCCAGAAATGGAGTATCGGAGTCCATCGACGCTTTATAGCGATCAATTGTTTCTTCTCCATTTGAGCATGTTGTCACGATATATCCAAGATGGGCGAGCATCGACGATGCAACTTTAATGATCATTTCTTCGTCATCCATGACGAGAATTGACCCGCCTATATGCTTGCCCACCGGCTGTCCCGAGGTTTCTTCCTGGTAATGTGCAGAGGCTTTTCCGATTGATGGCAGGTGGATTATAAAGGTCGTTCCTTTGCCAACAGAGGAAGCTGCTTGAATATGGCCGCCATGCCTGTGTACGATCGAGTGAACCGATGAGAGTCCCATACCGGTGCCGGTCGATTTGGTCGTGAAGTAGGGGTCAAAGATCTTTTTAAGATCATCTGTGGATATTCCGCACCCCTGGTCGAGAAATGTCAGTCGGAGATAGGGGCCTGGGGGAAGTGAAAATGCATTCTTTTCTTTCAGTAGTTCATTTCGGGCGGAGACTGTCAGCACGCCTCCTCCCGGCATCGCCTGCGTGGCATTGATGATGATGTTATGAAAAACCTGGGTCATCTGGCCTTCGTCGGCTTCGAGGGCATGGATGGAATCAGGTATGTCAACGATTCCTTTGACATTTGAACCCCGTAGAACAAAGGAAAGCGCTTCGTCTATAAGGTGTTTGAGCGATACTACGTGCTTGATCGGCTGACCGCCGCGTGCAAAGGTCAGGAGTTGGTGCGCCAGCTCTCCGGCCCTCACTGCAGCCCTTTCAGCCTGCGCCAAGGGTTTGTTGGATTTATGGGTGGTATCGAGAAAAATTTTCGCAAACGAGATATTACCCATGATTCCAGTCAGGATATTGTTGAAATCATGGGCAATTCCTCCAGCAAGCACACCCAGGGATTCCAGCTTCTCAAATTTCAGTTTTTCATATTCGGATTTTTTCAGCTCCGTTATATCGCGGGTGACAGAGAGGAGATGCTTAACCCCCTTGAGGGAGATAAGTCTCGCCGATATCAATGCGGTAATGATGCTGCCGTTTTTTAGTCGAAATTGCGTCTCAAGATTCTGGTAAAACCCTTTTTCCCGAAGCCCCTGGACTAATATGCTCCGATCGGCTGGATCGCGCCATAGGTTGAGTTCCAGGACTGTCTTGCCAATAACTTCGTCACGGGAAAAACCTGTAATTCGCGTGAACCCCTGATTGATATCGACATAACAACCGTCATCCAGACGGCTGATGGCCACCGCATCGGGATTGAAATCAAAAGTCGTACGGAACTTGTCCTCGCTTTCCCGTAAGGTGTTATTCAACCTCTCAAGCAATTCATTCTGCTCGGCGAGTTTAAGATTAATGAGCCGAAGTTCGTTTTCCTGGCACTTCCTGTTGTTGATGTTGAAGGTCACACCGACAAACCGCTTGCCATGCTTATAATTCGAACTCTGCATGATCTTTCCGTAATTGGCGTACCAGACCCATGAACCATCTTTGGCCTTCAGTCTAAACTCGCATCGATATTCAGGCTTGACCCCTGTCAAATGCTCATTGATCGCTGTCTTGACCAAGGGGACATCCTCTGGATGGACAAAGGCAAACTGGCCATCGATGCAGGCGAGGGCCTCCTCTTCACTATAGCCGAGTTCAGCAAATGTTTTAACTGCCTTACGGGTGACCTCACCGGTAACCAGATCGTTCTCCCATAGATCAAGTCCCGCAGCCTCCAAAGCGAGTGCCAGGCGATCTTTATTGAGCTCTTCTTCTGCCATCGTTTTAAATTCCAGACTCCAGCTCTTGAGGATACGGGAGAGCGCCTGCATACCCGATGTTGCGCAACAGCCCGGCAAAGGAAGCGACCACCCCGGGAGTCTTGCAAAGTGTCGACGCTGCATTGACCTTAATGACGCTCACCGTACTGCCTGTGCTTTTCCCTGTTTCGGAATTGAAATAAAGGGCGAGATCGTTGGTCGCATTGGAAAAACCGAGTCCATTGCTTTCCGAATAATAGCAGATAGAATCCGGGGCGATGATGTTTGGAGCACTGCCAAGACTTGAATACATGATTAAGTTCTCGTTGAGATTGTATAAATAATGTGTTTCCGTGCTTTTGCTCTGGTCTGGTGAATTATCCAAACGAATGATGCCGGCATCAAGGGAGCCGCTGGTTGTCGATTGGGTGATAGCGGTGATATAGAAATTGGTAAGCACAGGTGCTGCAGCTCGATCAGTGAGATCTGCAATCTTACGGGCAACGATGGCTGTTGGTGGAGGCGTTTTTGCAGTCAGCAGAAATTGCCCCAAGGCTCTGGTTTGGCTGACAGTATTCTTAATATAATTTCCCGACAATGCATATTGATTACTGATATTGGATGGCCAGAGGGCTATGCCTGCAAAGCTTCCAAAAGCAGAAGTGATGCCGCCGGCCAAAGCTTCAATTTGCGCTGCAGATCCTGCCTTGAGAGTGGCAGATTGAATAGCCGTTAATGTCCCGGCGTTATTTGCCAGTGAACCGGGGCTTACCGACAGGTTAAGGCTGCCGCCGTAGCTGGTTTGCGGCAGTTCGGGCACGGCTCTGCCGGCACCGTCGCCATCGACGACCCAGCTGATAGAATTATCGGCTTGAGCCGCTGCCAGGAAGGGCACGATAGTGTTGATTGCCCCGATTTCAACTGGAATGACGCAACTCAAGACGAAGCCTGCTGCTTGTTGAAAAGTGCTGATAGTATTGGCGATGGAATGATTAACATCCGATAGCGTCATGTTGGCGGCAGCATCCGGTGAACCCATCATGGCAAGTACGCAGCAGTTTGTTGCACCATCATATTCTTGTACGTGAATGGCACCGCTCCAACCAGTAGCCTCAAATTCTTTGATGATATTCACCGCGTCGAGATAGCTTCCGCCGCCACCGCTGGCCAGGATTGCAGCACCTGCAGCAATATACTTAAGATCAGCAATCCCGTAGTAATCATCGACCATACCATCCTCACTCCATATTGTTTCCAAATTATTACATTGACTCTCCCTATATCGAACTGTTTTTTGCAACCGGCTGGCTTGCTTCAACCGGACAAAAAGTAAGATATTAGGTGGTTAGCCATCGCTCTCTATTCAATCAACGCTGCATGGGTGATTTTAATCGTATCTTTTTCCAGCCGTACACGCAAGGCCGCCGACAGCTCTCCGTCGTGTTCATGTCGGGTTGTCAGCTTTTCGGGTCTCTAGATACTCGTCAAATGCGAGGAAAGGGGTCAGGAAAAAGACCGAACACCATGTAAGTATCCGGCTTATCGAATAATCCATCAACAACAATTGTCTCTCACTATACCCACTGACAAATCTTCACACACTGCTACCTCTGTGCCTGCAACGTGTCCAGCTGCTTGAGCAAGTCTGCCAGGTAATTTTCTGTGCTCAGCAAAAGGAGCTGTGCACTGTAGCTGTTGGGGTTCTTCTCGAAATTTTCTCGTGACTCAGCCAGCACAACCTCTGTTTTTGCTATCTGTTCCTTCAGGGAGTCAATCTGGTTCATAAAAAATCGCTTCCGTAAAATTGATCAATAACGGCTGAGTGACTTCCTCTGCACCAACCTATGTCATCAGAAGCGTCAGTAAATACCATAAATTTGTTGTCAAATGCGAGGAAGGTGGTCGGGAAAAAGAAAAAGCCGGACACCATGTAAGTGTCCGGCTTCTATACTCATAAATGGTCGGGGCGGTGTGATTCGAACACACGACCTCCTGCTCCCAAGGCAGGCGCGCTAACCAGGCTGCGCTACGCCCCGACTATATTGAAAAAAGGCTCGATTTTGGCAAATCGAGCCTTTGAATTCTGGCTCCCCGGGACGGACTCGAACCGCCGACAAGGTGGTTAACAGCCACCTGCTCTACCGACTGAGCTACCGAGGATTAGAAGAAAAAACACATTAAATTGTGGTTACTGAAACAGCGTAGGCGGGCAATATAAACTGCTGGGGAAGGCGTGTCAACTGATTTTTCGCCCTCCATATCTTTCTTTGCGGGCGCCTCCCTGCACGGAAAAACAGTGGCCGTAACAACCTCCGCCACACCCTGTTCATCTCCGTTGCCAACCGCCGAAAATCATTGAGCCTGCTTGCCTTTCATGCCCTTCATCATCTGTTGCACCTGCTGCATCATCTCCTTGTCTTCCGCCGACATCTCGGCGCCGGGGATGGCGAGTTGAGGCATCATCGGCATGGTTTTGGCTTTTTCGGGATCTTTCAGCATGGCGATGGCCTGCCGTGCCATGTTCTGGGCCATCTTGTCGGACTCGCTGTTGGCTTCCGCCGTTATGCCGGCCGGATGTTCGAAAACCTTGTCATCCACCTTGCCCTTGTCAACTGAATCCGCCACCATGGTCAACTTCATGCCCATCATATTCATCTCTGTTTTCAGGGCTACATCCGTATCATGAATGAGATAGGTTGACGAGCCGCCCATGATTTCGACCTTGTCGCAATCGTAACCGAGGATCTTCACCGCATTCTGCTGAATCTGGCCGCCCATGCCTTCGGTGTAGGCGGCACCCATCTTCTTGGCGTTTTCCCGAACCTTTTCCTTCTCGACCGCCGACAGCCTGTCGTATTCCTCGATCATGTACTTCTGCGGATTGAGCCCTTTGAAGCCCTGCTGTTTTTCCAGATCGTAGGTATAAATCTGGTCGGGCGTCTTGAATTCGACGGTTCTGTTGGTCATTTTCATGCCCATCATATTGGAGGTCGTCTCCCGGTATGTCGCCCGCTCCCTGCCATGGTCGCGGATATAGAGGGTCTCCATACCATTCTCCATGCCCTTGATCGAATAGCTGATGGTTGCGGTCTTGAACGGCAGCTTCTTTTCCCAGGCCAGCTCGTCTCCGGCTAAGCCCAGCGATGAAGCCCCCAGCACCATGATCATGACGGACAATATGCAGCGTCTCTTCATTTTCCCTCCCCGTATTGGCCTGCCGACACACCCTGAAGGCAGGCCAATTCTTGTTTACCTATTGCGGCTGACAGCAAGATTACCCCAGGTCTGGCAGACCGGCATCACTTCCACCGAATTGATATTGACATGGGCGGGACGGCTGGCGGTCCAGTAGACGATCTCGGCAATATCGGCAGGAGTAAGCGGCTGCGTCCCCTCATACACCTTGGCCGCCTTGTCGCGGTCGCCGCCGAACCTCACCACCGAGAACTCGCTTTCGGCCAGTCCCGGCTCGATATTGGTCACCCGGATCCCGGTTCCCTGCAAATCCGCCCTCAGGTTCCGCGAAAACTGCTGGACAAACGCCTTGGTCGCCCCATAGGCGTTGCCGCCCGGATACGGCCATGAGCCGGCAATCGAGCCGATATTGATGATATGGCCCTTCTTGCGGGCAACCATTCCCGGCAGGATGAGCCGGGTCATGTAGAGCAGTCCTTTGATGTTGGTATCCACCATGGTTTCCCATTCGCCGAGATCCGCCGCATAGGCGGGTTCCAGACCAAGGGCCAGGCCGGCGTTGTTGAGGAGGATATCGATGTCCCGATATTCCACCGGCAACCCGGTCACCATTTCCTTGTTCTGCTGCCTGTCCCGAATGTCGAAGGCGGCGATATGGGCCCTGTTTTCTCCCAACTTTTCCTGCATTTCCTGCAACCGTTCCCTACGCCTGCCGGTGAGGATCAGCCGCCAGCCGTTTTGAGCAAAAAGTTCCGCAGTCGCCCTGCCGAATCCGGAAGTCGCACCGGTTATTAAAATCGTACCTGTCATCTTCCCCTCGTCTGTCGTTTTTTCAATCTCTCAACGATCGCAAGCTCCTGAAAGACTTGCCGTTGGCTTCTGTCTTCATCGTACCTCTTACCCAACCGATACCGTACAGCAATCCCGGGGAAATCTCAATCAATCCCTAGACCAAACCGGGAGCGATATAATTTGCATCAGGATATTGAGAAGGCTTATTATTAAATAGAAGGTTTATTTTCTGCCACAATTCCAACCTGTCCTGCCGAGTAACGACAGCTTACCGGCCTTCTTCCGCACGGGCAGACCTGACGCTATTCGGACAGGAAAAAGAGGTGCCGCGATGAAAAATGCAACCGCTTACATCTCTCCCGATGCCTGCAAGTCCCTGATAGGCCTTTTTCTCACCAGGGCGGCGAAAACCCCAGGTGCCGTAGCTTACCGGCACTACAGCAAAGTGTCCGGCCAGTGGCATGAGCTCACCTGGCAGGAAATGGTCGACATCGTTGCCAGGTGGAGAGCCGCCTTCATCGGGGAAAATCTCGCGAAAGGCGACCGAGTGGCCATCATGCTCGCCAACTGCCCGGAGTGGGTGGCCTTCGAGCAGGCTGCCCTTTCCCTCGGTCTGATCGTCGTACCCCTTTTTGCCAACGACCGGCCCGATAATATCGCCTACATCCTCGATCATACCGAGGCGCGGATCCTGCTTTGCCCCGGCAGCACCTACCGCCGGCAACTTGCCCCGGTACTCGTAAGGCTCGGGCGGCTGCAACGCATTATCACTGTAGATCTGCCGTCAGCCGAAGACTCCACCCACAGCGACACATTCGACCGCCGGGTGGCAAGCGTCGCCGATTGGCTTCCCCAGGCGCTCGAAGACGCAACAGCTTTTTCGCCGGAGCCCTCGGAGACCGCCACGATCGTCTACACCTCGGGAACTACCGGTCCGCCCAAGGGTGTCATGCTCAGCCACCGTAACATCCTGGAGAACTGTTATGCCAGTTTGCAGTGCATGGACATTTATCCGGAGGATATCTTCCTCTCCTTTCTGCCGCTTTCCCATATGCTGGAGCGGACGGGAGGCTACTATCTGCCGATGATGGCTGGCTCGACCGTGGCCTTTGCCCGCTCGATCCCCGACCTGGCCGAGGATCTGCTGACGATCAGGCCGACGGTCCTGATCGCCGTGCCCCGCATTTTCGAGCGGATCTACAACGGCATCATGACCAAGCTCTCGGCCAAGCCGAAACCGGTTGCCGCTCTTTTCCGGTATGCCGTGGAAGTCGGCTGGCGGTCGTTCCTCCACCGCCAGGGACGGGGCCCGTGGTCGGTATCGCTGCTGGCCCAGCCCCTGCTTGACCCGCTCATCGCGGCAAAGGTCCGGGAAAAACTCGGCGGCCGGCTTCGCACCATCGTGACAGGCGGCGCCCCTTTATCCGCCGACATCTCGAAATTCTTCATCGGCCTGGGCCTGCCCCTCTTCCAGGGCTATGGACTGACCGAGACCAGCCCGGTAGTCTGCGTCAACCGGGTCGATGACAACCGGCCGGATGGCGTCGGCAGGCCTCTTACCGGAGTCGAAGTGAAGAGCGGCGAAGACGGCGAGCTGCTGGTGCGGGGCAGCTGCGTTATGCAGGGCTATTGGCGCAATGAGGCGGCCACCGCTCGCGCCATCGATGCGGAAGGCTGGCTGCACACCGGCGACCGAGCGGTTATCGATCATGGCCATATCCGCATCACCGGCCGGTTGAAGGAGATCATCGTTCTCAGCAACGGCGAGAAGATTGCGCCGACCGACCTGGAGATGGCGATCAGCATGGATCCGCTCTTCGATCACGCCCTGGTACTCGGAGAGGGCCGGCCGTTTCTGACGCTTCTCGCCGTCCTGAACCGCCCGGTCTGGCAGGAGCTGGTCGGTGAGTTGGGCGTGCCGGCGGACCCGGCATCGCTTGAACTGCCGGAAGTTAAAACCGCGGTGCTCGGCCGGGTGGAAAAGCTCCTCGGTCGTTTCCCCGGCTTCGTCTTCATCAGGGACGTGACGCTCAGCCTGGAACCCTGGACGGTGGATGACGGACTCCTCACCCCCACCTTGAAACTCAGGCGGTCGCTTATCGAAAAACATCTGGCCGACGACATCCGCAGGATGTACGCCGATACCGGCAGCTGATCCCAGAGAAGGTCAGCCGCCCGCCGCAAACCGGCCCATGGCGGCAACCATCTGCATAAACAGGGGATTGGCCGGTTCCAGCGGCAGTCGGCCCGGTTGGGCACCATCGGCGAAGATCGGCTCGGCCAGCACCAGACTGGCATGATCGACCCTCTCGTCGGCCGGGATAACGAAAGGGACAAAGCGGCCGTCGCCGGCCAGCCTATGGAGATCCCGCAGTTTTTTCAGACAAACCACCTTATCGTATTCCGACCAGGCGGCAAAAATTCTTCTCGCCGGCGTAATTTTGCCGGTTTTCCGCAACATTCCATCCACCTCCCCGATCAGCCGGACCAGCTCCACCGCGCCGCTCAGACAAACCCGGTCATACCGATAAGGATGGTCGCCGATGAGTGGTCCGCCGCTGTCGAACCTTTCGGCAAAGGGCAACCGAAGCAGAAATTCCTTGAGGCCGCAGGGCAGGCCGAAGAAGCCGGGCGACAGGCCGAGTGCCGCGGCAAAGAGATAGAGCTCGCCGCCCACCGCCGCCTCGGTACAGGCTATGTATAGACTGAGGATCCCGCCCAGGGAAAAGCCGCCGATGGAAACCCGCGTTCCCTTCTCGCCCGCGGCGCACACGGCGAACCGTACGCTTCTCTTCCACTCGGCCAGCGCAACCCCCGCCATATCCCGCGGGTCCTTCAGGCCATGACACGGCAGGAGCGGCATATAGACGTTGTAGCCCAGGCTGTTATAAAAATAGAGGGCGATGGCCCTCATAAAAAGCGGCGAATCGGTGAGCCCGTGAATAAGAACGATCGCCTTCTCGGCCGAAGGGTGGATCATCTTCCGGGGATGACATCCCGCCCGGATATTTCCTGCCGAAATAGCCGGAAAGGCCTGCAGGTATTCCTCCCACAACCAGTCGCACTGTCCCCTTCCCGGCCCGTCGCTTCCTGTGCCAGCCGTTGTCATTATTTCGCAGCAGCCTTGATTTGATCGATGAAGCCACCGATTTTACTGAATATATTCTCCATTCCCTCGCCGTTCACCAGGACATGCCGATCATAACTCAACAGACAGTACTCCTTGTTTCTGGAGCCAAGCTTATCGAAAAGTTGTTTCGATCCTCGCGGATCCACCACCGGGTTCTTGTCCGCCTGGACGACCAGGACCGGCTGTTTGATAGCACTGTAGCTTTTTTCCAGCGAGTCGAGCAGATCGCCGACTTCCTTTACGCCGGCGACGGGATTGCGGGGATAGTTGATACTGAGGTTATCCGCTGAAAACTCGAGGAAATCGACATTGCGCGTGCCGCCCTTCATCTTGTGCAGCAGGCGGTTCCAGACATCGGTTGCCGGCATGAACCTGTTCGAATAATCGCCGAGGGCATAGGGCGGGCAGACCACAAAAACTCCGGCGAGGGTCTCGACCCGGCTGGCCAGGTCAAGGGCCAGATTGCCGCCCACCGCAATCCCGCCGACGGCCACCCGGTCGCAGAGGGTGCCCATCAGCACATAACCGTTCTCGACGGTCTCCCGCCATTCCGTGTATTTTCTGGTGGCGAGGTCTTCCGCCGAGGTGCCGTGGCCCGGCAGACGCGGGGCATAGACCCAGACTCCGCGCCGTCGCAAAAAGAGGGCCAGGGCCTTGACCTCTTCCGGAACCGCCAGATAGCTGTGAATCAGGACCACACCCAGGCGCCTGCGAAAATGGGGCAGAAGAAAGGGCCGGCCGAGCGTTGCCCGCCCCGCCGTCCGGCCGACACTCCGGCTCGCCTCGGCATATTTGTCGTTCTCCAGGCGGAGAAGATACCAGGCAATGGCCAACTTCACAAAGGCCATGGGCTGCCAGGCCAGCAGGCGCAGCAGCGACCTCAGTTTTTTCAGAGGTTCGACCTCGTTGGCCATGACCTCGACCGGATTGTCGATCCGGCCTTTATGAAAACTTAAAGGACCGGAAAGCCGCGAACGGTCGGTATGGAGGTACGTCCCTTTTCTCTCCACTACCCCCTTTTCCTCGGCCAGCTTGAGAAAATTGGCATATTTCCGGTAACGGTCGTCGGTGAGCAGATGGGCCTGATTTTCCTGCAGAGACTTGTGCAGGAAGAAAACATCCTTGCCGTCCTCCTTGCCGGTGACCAGCGAGGCGGCATAGTAGATGCGCTGCTTGAACTCGCTTTCCCTGATCCGCCGCAGGGGGTACATCTGCAGGAAGGAGGCGAAGAGGTGTTCGTGATTGATCGTGGTCATGCTGTAGATGTCGTGCATATAGTGCTGCATCACATCATGGGAGGTCCGGCGCATCCTTTCCTTCAATTCGGGAGTAACGGAAAAGCCGATGATGCCGTCCCGCGCCATATCCTCCGCCAGCCACTCTTCCTTCAGCAGATCGCCCATAGACAGGGGCTTGCCGAAGCGGATGTCGAGGTCGACGCCGGATAGCATCATAGTGCCCTCGGTCATGATCTCTTCTACCATCCGCTCGGACATATCTTTCACCAGTCGCGAGGCGATATGCAAAGCGATATTTTCCGCCGCCCGGATCGGATAATAGGTGAGATTGACCGGCAGGATAGTGGTCGGCTGCAGCTGGATTTCGCTAATCGATTGGATGCCCAGGGCCGCAAACATCGGCGGCAGTCGATCGGGGGCCAGGCGGGCGGTGCGCAGCAGATGGGTGCGGAAGAGTTCGGCCCGGAGGGCGAGCGCGGCCGCTCCGGTGTGGGGCTCGTGCATGCCGCTCGGGTGGGCGATCATGTATTTGCCGCCCGCCATGATCTTCTTGGTTTTCACCATGCTGCCTTCGGGGAAAATAACCCAGTTGGCTTTACCCGTGAGCAGGCTTTTTACGATGAGTTCGTCACGCTTCGGGTCGCTGGTCGAGATTACCCCGATCATATCGAAGAATTTTTCAAAGCCCCCCTTGAAGAGCGACGGCGTGGCCAACGACCAGACCGGTTTGTAGGTGAGATTGTAGATATAGTAAGGGAGCAGAAAGGTTTCGACTCGGGTGAAGTGGTTGACGACGAAGATGGTCGGCCCGGAGGGGATGTTTTCCTGACCGTGCATGTAAATATCCGCCTTGGAAAGTAACGAGAAAATCTTGATGGCGAGACCAGTGGTGAGATAGGCGGAGCGATTCATCCAGTTGCACCTAAAAAGCTTGAAATATTTCGAGATATTCTATTGTAGAAGGAATTGGCCGAAGGGTCAAGACCGGCGGTCGGCGCCGGATGTTAAAGTTGCACTTTCACGGTTTGTCTCCTATAATGCCACTATTGTATACAATCACAGAAACCATTAATGCCGAGGACCGCACATGAAACTGAATTTCATATACACCCCGCCGGATTTCACTCAGCCGCACCTGCAGAACAGCCCCCCCGCCACCCTGGAACCCGCACCGGCCGATGGTATTTCCCCTGACAACTATCATGCGACCTCCAATCACCCCGAGTATGTAAAAATCGATGCATCCCGCTGGTTACTCGCGCCGGAAAGCAGGATGGACGCGGTCTTCGTCGTCAAAGACGGCAATATTGAGGTGGTCGAGGCAAGAAGGCTGAAAAAAGGAGATATGGTGGTCACCGGCAGGACTGAGAATGGCGAGCAAGGCATTCTTGTCCACGAAAAAGGCTTCGAACAGGTCTCCGCCAATGCCGACAAATTCTCCTTCCGGTCGCGGGGCACGAGGGAGACGCCCTTTTCCTATTCCTACGACGCGCTCTACGAGATCCTCAAGCATGACCGCCATCACGGCCACATCGTCTGGGTGCTCGGCCCGGCGGTGGCCTTCGACAAGGATTCCCGCTCGGCCATGCAGGGCTTGATCGAGAACGGCTTCTGCCATGCGCTGATGGCCGGCAATGCGCTCGCCACCCACGACATCGAAGCGGCCATCTACAATACCGGCCTGGGCCAGAATATCTATACCCAGACCCTGCAGCCGATGGGCCATTACAACCACCTCGATATCTTGAACGCCGTGCGCAAGGCCGGCTCCATCGCGGGGTCCATAGAATCCCTGGGCATCAAGAACGGCATCATGTACGCCTGCGAGAAGAACAATATCCCCTACGTACTGGCCGGCTCGATCAGGGACGACGGCCCGCTGCCGGAAACCGTGGCGAGCGTCTATGAGTCCCAGGACCAGATGCGGGTCCATGCCCGCAAGGCTACCACGGTGATCACCATGGCCACCCAGCTCCATTCCATCGCCTTCGGCAATATGACCCCCGGCTACAAGGTGCTGCCGGATGGCTCGGTCCGCCCGGTCTATTTCTACGTGGTCGACATGTCCGAGTTCAGCGCCGACAAGCTGGCCAACCGCGGCTCGGCCCAGGCCCAGGCGATTCTGACCAATGTCCAGGATTTCATCGTCAACCTGTGGAACCACCTCAGGAAGGAAGCATGAGCATGAAGAAGCTGCGGATCATCGGCGTGCCCATGGACCTCGGCCAGAACCATCGGGGGGTTGACATGGGGCCGAGCGCCGTGCGCTATGCCAACCTGGCGGGGAGCCTGCGGGAGCTCGGCCACGCCAC
>Ga0209317_1001101_pt1 | contig 26028 bp, 24 predicted proteins | sample RifGroB2_FD_183994 | JGI IMG/M metagenome (GOLD analysis project Ga0209317, IMG submission 183994) | Soil microbial communities from Rifle, Colorado, USA - Groundwater B2 (SPAdes) (version 2) | ecosystem: Environmental > Terrestrial > Soil > Unclassified | place: Rifle, Colorado | collected...
CCCACGGCTTCTTCCAGTTCATGGGGGTAGATGTTGCGTCCGGCGCGGATGACGATGTCCTTCGCGCGGCCGGTCAGGTAGACGTCGCCCGCGGCGAAATAGGCGTAGTCGCCGGAGTCGAGCCAGTCGTCATGAAACATCCGGCGGTTCTGCTCCGGATTGCGGAAATAGCCCGCGGTCGCGGACGGCCCCTTGAACTCCAGACGGCCTTCGACGCGCTCGCCGACCTCGCGGCCGGTGGCATCGACCACCCTGATCTGATGGCCGGGCAGCGGTCGGCCGCAGGCGACGAAGCGCAGCGCATCCGCCTCTTCGCTGCCGGCGGGTTCCGCGCGGCCGGAGCGCGCGAAGCGTTCGCGGCTGATGCGGTCGACCAGCGGCCTGCGGCCGGGCGGCGGAAAGGCCAGCCCCACCGAGCATTCCGCCAGGCCATACACCGGAGCGAGTGCTTCCGGGCGCAGCCCGCAGCGGCCGAAGCGCTGCGCGAAATTCGCGAGAGTATCCGGGCTGACCGGCTCGGCGCCGTTGAAGGCCATGCGCCAGCCGGACAGGTCCAGCCCGCCGAGGGCTTCGTCAGGAATTCTGCGCAGGCACAGTTCGTAACCGAAATTGGGCGAGGCCGACAGGGTGCCGCGGTAGCGGTGGATCGCCCACAGCCAGCGCTCCGGGCGCGCCAGGAAGGTGAGCGGCGACATCACTACCAGCGGAAAGGCGTAGTACAGGCTGCCCAGCCACGCGCCGATCAGCCCCATGTCGTGGTACAGCGGTAGCCAGCTGACGAACACGTCGGTCGAATCAACCTGCGCCGCCTGACCCATGGCGCGAATGTTGGCCAGCAGATTGGCATGGGTCAGGGCGACCCCCTTGGGATTGGCGGTGCTGCCGGAGGTGTATTGCAGCAGCGCGATCTGTCCGGCCTGGAGCGCATATCCCGGCGCCGGCCTTCCGGGCTGGGACAGTTCGTCCGCGGTGACCACCGCATGCAATGTTTCCACCTGCGCTTTGAGCAGGCGCGCCACCGGCTTGGCCTCGGGCACCGTGATCAGCATGGCGGCGAGCGCGTTGGACAGGATGCCGGCGTGGCGGCGCAGATGATCCTCGATCTGCGAGGGGCGGGCAGGGGGATAGATGGGTACCGGCACACCGCCTGCCAGCAGCACGCCGAAAAAGCAGCGGAAGTAGTCGCGGCCAGTGGGCAGCATGAGCGCCACCGACTGCCCGGGTTGCAAGCCGCGTTCCAGCAGGCCGGCGGCGATTTCTGCGGCGCTATCGCGCAGCGCGGCGTAGCTGATCGCCGTTTCCCCGCCCGCTTCATCCAGCAGGATGATGTGCGTCCGCTGCGGATGGGCGCGCACATGCCAGTCCAGCACTTGCGTCAGCGTGAGCGCGGCGGAAGGCTCGGCCGCTACCCGTTGCGGGGCTTCGCTCCTCGGCATATCCACCGCTGCCGCCGTGGCGGGGGCGGCGACCAGCACCGCACGCAGCAGGTCGCGCGGCGTTTCGGCGCCGGCCAGCAGTTGTTCCGGCAGGCTGATAGCGAACGCGCGCTCGACGCGCATCAGCAGCTCCACGCGCCCGAGGCTGTCCAGGCCCAGATCTTTTTCGAAGGAGCTGTCCAGCGTTACCTGAATTTCTCCCCCGGAGCGGGCGTGCGATTCGGCGGCGAACCGGCGCACAGTCTCCAGCAACACGCCGGCCGTGCCACCAATATCGGTTGTGGGCGTATCCTGCCGTTCGTTCAAGTTCGTTCTCCCTTGAGGTGGTGCGAAACGGAACTCAATCCAGGCATGTAGAATATCACTTATGACAAAACAGCCAAGTCAGACGCAATGGTGGAGCGGGCGATGAGGCTCGACTGCGGATGGCGCGCGGGATTGTTGCTGGCGTTTGCGGTCGCCATGGCAATTGCGCTGGCGCTGCTGCCGCCGTTCCCGCAGCCGCAGGACTACCACCGTTTCGCCGATGCGCGCGCGTTGCTCGGCGTGCCGAATTTCCTCGACGTAATTTCCAACCTGGTTTTTCTTGCGGTTGCCGTGTCGGGGCTGGATGCCGTGCTGCGCCCCGGTCGCGTTGCGTTTATCGACCGGACTGAACACTTGCCTTACGCGCTGTTCTTTGTCGCGCTGGCCGCGACCGCGTTCGGGTCGGCCTGGTATCACCTCGCGCCGGACAATGCGCGGCTGTTCTGGGACCGCCTGCCGATCAATATATGCTTCGCCGCATTGCTGTCCGCCGTGATCGCGGAGCGCTGCAGCATCAGGGCCGGGCTGCTGCTGTTGCTGCCGCTGGTCGCAGCGGGCGCGGGCACGGTGTGGTATTGGCTGCGGAGCGAGCTGCTGGGCAGCGGCAACGTGCTGCCCTATTTCGCGTTCCAGGTGTATGTGCTGCTCGCCATTCTGCTGCTGCAATTCCTGCCGCCACGCTACAGCCGCGGCGCAGACCTGCACCGCGCCGCCATGCTGTATGGCGCGGCGCTGGCGGCCGAACTGTTCGACCGCCGCATCTACGCTCTCGGGCAGGCCATCGGCGGCCACACGCTGAAACATCTGCTGGCCGCTTTGGCGATCTATCAAATAGTGCGCATGCTGCGCCTGCGAACGCGTATCTGAGAGCTTGTGAATAAATCTACTACGCGTCCCGATTCACCCGCAAGGAGTGGCCGGTGGGTGCCAGGCGGCTTTGCCGCCATCCATCCGCTCGCTGTGCTGTTCTTGTAGGTGCGAATTCATTCGCACGCAACCTGTTATTCGGGCGAATAAATTCGCCCCTACCAGCCTGCCAGCTACGATTTCTCCACAAGCTCTGAGTCTGGCTCAGGAATCTTCACGCAACGCGGCGCGGCGACCGCGTTTCACATCCACTCCCATCAGGATCAGCAGGCCGGCCAGAAAATAGCTGCCGGTGATCAATATCGCCAGGCGATGGTCGCCTTGCGTGAGCCAGCTCACCAGCCCGTAGGTCACCGGTCCGAGGATGGCGGACAGCTTCACCGCCAGTCCCCACAGGCCGAAAAATTCCGCGCGGCGCGTGGCCGGGGAAAACAGTCCCACCAGCGCGCGGCCTGCCGACTGGCTGGCGCCCAGAACAGCCCCGGCCCCTCTGCAGCCCAGGCCATTACCACCATGATTATCCAGCCGACCAGTGTCAGCGCGATGGCCGGGATATGGCCGATGCGGTCCTGCAGATAGCCGAACGCGAAAGCGCCGAAAGCGGCGGTGATATTGACCACGAAGATCAGCAGCAGCGTCTGCTGCGTGGTGAACTGCATCACCTGCTGCGCATAGATCGCGGCCAGCGTGATCACCGCCTGGATGCCCGCCTGATAAAACACCGTGCAGACCAGGAAGCGCCGCAGGTCGCGGTAATGCCGCGCGTGGCGCACGGTCTGCGCCAGCCGCGCGAAGGCCTCCTGTGCCATATTCAGCCCCGCCAAGTGCGGCTGGGGTTGCGCGCGTTCCCTGAGGAACAGGAAGGTCGGCAGGCTCGCCGTGGCGAACAACACTGCCGTGATCAGCATGGTGACCGGCACGAAGTCGGCGGCGCTATCGCCGCGCGCCTGCGCCCAGCTCACATAGGCGAGGCAGGCGCCCAGGCTGACCAGTCCGCCCACGTAACCGAGGCTCCAGCCCCAGCCCGAGACGCGCCCGATGGATTCTTCGCGCGCCAGCTCCGGCAGGAATGCGGCAATCAGGTTCTCGCCGCTGCCGTAGAAGAAATTGGAGAGCACGAGCAGCGGGATCGCCAGCCACAGGTTGCCCGGCCCGGCGAGGGCGAGCGCGGCGGTGAATAACACGCAGCCCGCCGTGGTGAAAAGCAGCAGGCGCTTCTTCGCGGCGTAGGCATCGGCATACGCGCCCAGCAGCGGCGCAGTCAGCATGATCAGCGCGTAGGAGAGCGCCAGCGAAAGCGTCCAGGCCAGCGTCGCCCAGGGAGTATTGTCTGCCACCACCGCGACGAAATAGGCGTTGAAGATGGCGGTGATGACGATGGTCGTGTAGCCGGAATTGGCGAAATCGTACATCGCCCAGGCCCAGGTTTCGCGGAAGGTGACATCGGGTGCGAGGTTGTTGTGCATGGCTTGCTCCGGTCCATGTTTCATGGCAACTATACCGAAAGTTGGTCAATCCCGCCGTTGGCGGATTTGGCTGTCGGGCTCTGGCCGGGCTTTTTGAGGTGTCAGGCGTGAAACACCATGACGCGATAATAGCCGCCGAACAGGTGTTGTTCGTCAGTCTGCCGTAACGTCTTGCCATGCTTTATGGCGCAGCTTTGCAGTTGCGCCGGCAGATCGTCATGCTGAAAATCGTGTAAAAACGGCTCGAGACGTTCGATTATCCGGCGCAGCGGGGTGATTCGGTGCAACGGATGCCGGTTGCGGTCGATGCCGTATTCGGCAATCAACAGGCGTCCGCCCGGTTTGAGGACGCGCAGCGCTTCGCCCAGCGCGCGTTGTCGTGCTGCCGGCGGCAGTTCATGCAGCAAAAAGAAAATAACCACCGTATCGAAACTGTTGGTGGCGTAGGCCAGGGATTCAGCATTCATGCGCGCCATCAACGCTGAGCGATGCTGATGCGCCAAGCCGTTTCCGGCAATTTTCAGCTGAATGGAAGCAACGTCGGTCAGGTGCAATTCATCGGTAAGCCCGGCCAGCGCGGGCGTCAGCTTGCCGTAGGCGCAGGTGAGTTGCAGCATGCGCCCGCATGGAGCGGTGTGCAGATGCTGCAACAGCGCGTTGAGAATGCGGCGGTACTGGCCGAACAGGATTGAATTGATGACGAGGTGATGGCTGAAAAACCACACGCCGAACGGCGCCAGATAAGCCCACCAGTAATAGTGCGCAAGATATTCCGGGTTGCCGTTGAGATAGCGTCGCCAGAGGGCGCGCATACTAGCGTACCAAAGCGGCTTCGACCTCCTGCCGTTTGGCCTTTCCGGCCAGCCGTTCCACCAGCGCCAGCGCGAAATCCATTGCCGTGCCGGGGCCGCGCGAGGTGATGATGTTGCCGTCTTCGACGACGGCGGCAGTTTGCAGATTCACCTTGGGGAAATCATCCAGACAGGTCGGATAACAGGTGGCCTTGCGTCCGTCCAGCAATCCGGCAGCAGCGAGCACCGACGGCGCGGCGCAAATCGCGGCGACATATTTTCCCCGCTGCGTCATTTGCCGCAGCAGCGCGATCAGGCGTTTGTCCGCCTTGAGGTTGTCGGTGCCGGGCTGCCCGCCGGGCAGTACGATCATGTCGAATTCCTGATGCTGCGCGAGATCCAGTGTGGTGTCGGGCAGCAATACCACGCCGCGGCTGGCCAATACCGGCAGGTCGTCCAGACCCGCACTGGTGACTTCGACCCCGGCGCGGCGCAGGATATCGATGATCGTCACGGCTTCAATTTCTTCGCAGCCTTGCGCGAGCAGAACGAGAACTTTATGCATGATTTTCCTCCGGTAGGTTATCAACCATTCTATTCGCGTCCAGCTTGCCGGACATAATCCACTTTTCGCAACCGTCATTTGATCGCTTGGCGGGGTGGCTCATTGTTTCATCAGTGGATTGCCTGACTTTGTTGCATCCGCCCGAAATACAGGCGCGTATTTTACGCGAATCAGGCGTGTCCTTGTTCGATGATTGCGCCGCCCAGACAAACTTCGCCGTCGTAAACAACTACCGACTGTCCCGGTGTGACCGCCCATTGCGGCTGGTCGAACTCGAATGCGCAACGGTCGCCATCCAGTGCCGTGATGCGGCATCGCGCATCGGCTTGGCGGTAGCGTGTCTTGGCACTGTAGGGATGATTGAGCAACGGCGCCGTGCCGCCGATCCAGTGGCTGTCCAGCGCGCTTAAACGCGGCGCAAGCAGCGCCGGGTGGTCGTGCCCCTGCACCACGATCAGGCGGTTGTTCGCCATATCTTTGCCTGACACGAACCACGGTTCATTCTGTCCTCTGTCTTCTGTCTTCTGTCCTCTGATGCCCCCGATGCCCAGCCCTTGCCGCTGGCCGATGGTGTAGAACGACAACCCGATATGTTGCCCGACCACTTTGCCTTCGGGCGTGCGCATCTCGCCCGGCTGGGTCGGCAGGTAGCGGTTGAGGAATTCGCGGAACGGGCGCTCGCCGATGAAGCAGATGCCGGTGCTGTCTTTTTTGGCGTAGTTAGACAGGCCATGCTGTTCGGCAATGGCGCGCACTTCGGATTTCAGCAGCTTGCCGAGCGGGAACATCGCATGGCCCAGTTGCGACTGGTTCAGGCGATGCAGGAAGTAGCTTTGATCCTTGCTGCCGTCATCAGCCTTGAGCAATTGGAACAGGCCGTCCGCCTCGCGCACCTGCGCGTAGTGCCCGGTGGCGATGACATCCGCGCCCAGTTGAATGGCATGGTCGAGAAACGCCTTGAACTTGATTTCCGAATTGCACAGGATGTCCGGGTTGGGCGTGCGCCCGGCCTGGTATTCGCGCAGAAAGTAACTGAACACACGCTCCCTGTATTCCTTGGCGAAATTCACCGCCTCGATCGGAATGCCGATGGTGTCGGCGACGGAAACGGCGTCAATCAAATCTGTACGCGAGGAGCAATACTCGCTGTCGTCGTCATCTTCCCAGTTCTTCATGAATAGGCCGGTCACGTCGTAGCCCTGCTGCTTGAGCAGCAGCGCGGCGACCGAGGAATCCACGCCGCCTGACATGCCGACGACAATACAGGGTTTACGATTGCTTTTCACGTTTGTCCTTTCTGGGTAAAACAACTAGCCATTCGACTAGGCTGCAAACGACCGCAGCCAAGTCGCTGGTTATCCCGCTTGCGGGGGAAAGTTAGATAGGGGGAATGAGCTTGCTCGTTACTCATAGTGGACCAGCAGATCGAGCGGGTAGCGTTTGCCCGCGAGGTAATCCTCGATGCAGCGCAGAACCAGCGGGCTGCGATGCCGTTTTTGGGTGGCGCGGATTTCATCGGGCAATAGCCACAAGGCTTGCAGGATGCCGGCATCCAGTTTGCGGGACGCATCATGCCCGGTGATCGCGCCGGTGAAGGCGAAGCGCAGGTAGGTTGTGTCAGATTCCGGCGCATGCCAGTGGTAGATGCCGAGCAGATGCTGCGGGGTGAAGGAATACGCCGACTCTTCCAACACTTCGCGCGCCACTGCGGCCAGCAATGATTCATCGGCCTCCAGATGCCCGGCAGGCTGATTGAAGCGCACACCCTGCGAGGTTTCTTCCTCGACCAGCAGAAATTTTCCATCGCGCTCGATAACAGCGGCGACGGTGACGTTCGGTTTCCAGATCATGTACCGATCCCCGAATAAAAAATGTCAGAAAGAAAAAAGGCAGGAAATCCTGCCTTCTTGCTTTGGTGGTGCCGGGGGGGGGACTCGAACCCCCACGCCTTGCGGCACCGGATTTTGAGTCCGGCACGTCTACCAGTTCCATCACCCCGGCTAAAGAGGCGCGAATTATCCATGAAACGATATGCATCATCAACTACAATCGCGGTCTTACTAAAGTCTTGCATCGTGGCTCATGCGTACCGAAGAATTCGATTTTGCCCTGCCGGAGCGGCTGATCGCGCAACATCCGCCGGCACGGCGCGGTGCGAACCGCCTGCTACATGTGCATGGCGGGCCGCTGGAAGACCGGCAGTTTGCCGATTTGCTGCAGCTGGTCGGGCAGGACGATGTGCTGGTGCTGAACGACACGCGCGTCATCAAGGCGCGCCTGTTCGGCAGCAAGGACAGCGGCGGCAAGGTCGAGGTGCTGGTCGAGCGCGTGCTGAACGAACGCGAGGCGCTGGCGCAGGTGCGCGCCAGCAAGTCGCCCAGGGCGGGCAGCCGGCTGGTGCTGGCTGCGGCAGGGTCGCTGCGCAGCAGCGGGGAATCCACCGGCGTATCCCTTGCGGGTGCCGATGCGCTGGACGTTGAGGTGCTGGGGCGTGAGGGCGAATTTTTTCATCTGCGTTTTCCCGGCGAAGAATCGGTACTGGAATTGCTGGAGCAATACGGCAGTCTGCCCTTGCCGCCCTACATCGCGCACGCGGCGGATGCCGAAGACGAGCAGCGCTACCAGACGGTGTTCGCACGTGCGGCGGGCGCGGTGGCGGCGCCCACGGCGGGGTTGCATTTCGATGAGGCGATGCTGCAAGCCTTGCGCGACAAGGGGGTGCGGATCGCCCATGTCACGCTGCATGTCGGCGCCGGGACGTTTCAGCCGGTGCGCGCCGAATATGTCCGCGAGCACGCGATGCACAGCGAATGTTACGAGATTCCGCAGGCCACCGTGGACGCGATAGCCCAGGCGCGCAATGCTGGCGGGCGGGTGATCGCGGTGGGCACGACCAGCCTGCGCGCGCTGGAAAGCGCTGCTCAGCAGGGTGAAATTCAGGCCGGAAGCGGCGAGACAAAAATTTTCATCACGCCGGGTTATGAGTTCAAGGTGGTGGATATGCTGCTGACCAACTTCCACCTGCCCAAATCCACACTGCTGATGCTGGTGTGCGCGTTCGGCGGGATGGAACAAATGCTGGCGGCATATCGCCATGCGGTGGAAAAGGAATACCGGTTCTTCAGTTATGGCGATGCGATGCTGATCGAAAGGAGTGATTTATGATCACTGTGCCAACAACACTGGTTCTTGGAGCGGGTGCAAGCAAGCCTTATGGCTTTCCGTCAGGTTATGAGTTGAGGCAATTGCTTTGCAATCCAAGCAACATAAGGGGGCTTCAAAATTTTGGGGGCAGTGATGATGCGGTAACCGCTTTCTCAGAGGCCTTCCTCAAGTCTGGGATGCCTTCAATTGATACGTTCTTGGCGCGGCGGGGTGAGCATAAGGTTGGTCGATATGGTGTCACCTACGCTGAAGTTGGCAAGGATGCGATAGCTTATTGTTTGATACAGCGTGAAAGGCCAGATCTTTTGCATATGGCTTCAGATGATCACTGGTATCAATATCTGTGGTCGTTTATGGCGGATTCCCTTGAGTCGTTCGGGGCGAATAAACTTCGCATTATTACTTTTAATTATGATCGCTCCCTCGAATACTATTTGTTGACAGCGTTGCAGCATACTTTTGGCCTTACTGCACAAGAAGCGGCGCAGCACCTTCAGAAAATCCCCATTCTTCATGTGTATGGGCAATTAGCAACGCTTCCTGAATTACCAAAAAATGGGTATGAGACACGCCGTTATCACTCCGACGTTTCTAATCCTGCGTATATCACGGTAGCGGCAAGAGGTATTCGTGTGATTGATGAGCGCCGGAACGATGATGAGATTTTTGAAGAAGCGTATTCGTATTTAAGAGATGCAGAGAGAATATGTTTCCTTGGGTTTGGATTCGATCCAATAAATGTCCGCAGATTGCAGGTGGATAAGCTTACTCAATATATTCGATCTAACGGCTTGGAAACAAGGATTTTTGCCACAACTGTCGGGCTTGAGAACGCAGAACGGGGATTGGTTATCAATAAATTAAATACACAAAAAACAGTGGAATATACTCATCATTCGAAAGTCAATATTGAGTCGTATGGCAATATGAAAGCAGAACAATATTTGAGGGCTACTGGTGTTTTTATTTCGTAACGGTATATTACAAGATGCTGAACTTTACTCTTCATGCCACCGACGGCCTTGCCCGTCGTGGCACCTTGCAACTCGCGCACGGCACGGTCGAAACTCCCGCGTTCATGCCGGTCGGCACCTATGGCACGGTGAAGGCGATGTCGCCTGCCGAGTTGTACGACATCGGCGCGCATATCGTGCTGGGCAACACCTTTCATCTGTGGCTGCGCCCCGGTCTGGAAGTCATCGCGGCGCACGGCGGGCTGCACCGCTTCATGGGCTGGGACGGGCCGATCCTCACCGATTCCGGGGGGTTTCAGGTGTTCAGCCTCGGCGCGCTGCGCAAGATCACCGAGGAGGGCGTGAAATTCCAGTCACCGGTGAACGGCGACAAGCTGTTTCTCACGCCGGAAGAATCGATGCGCATCCAGCGCGTGCTGAACTCCGACATCGCGATGATCTTCGACGAATGCACGCCGTATCCGGCGAGCGAGCGCGAGGCGGCGGATTCGATGCGTTTGTCGTTGCGCTGGGCGGCGCGCAGCAAATGCGCCCATGACGGCAACCCGAATGCGCTGTTCGGCATCGTGCAGGGCGGCATGTACGAGAGCCTGCGCGACGAATCGATGAACGGATTGGTGAACATCGGTTTTGATGGCTACGCCATCGGCGGGCTGTCGGTCGGCGAACCCAAGGAAGACATGCTGCGCATCCTCGCGCACACTGTGCCGCAACTGCCGCAGGACAAGCCGCGCTACCTGATGGGCGTGGGCACGCCGGAAGACATTGTGGCCGCGGTTTCGCAGGGCATCGACATGTTCGATTGCGTGATGCCGACGCGCAATGCGCGCAACGGCATGATGTTCACCCGTCACGGCGACATCAAGATCAAGAACGCGCAATACCGCCTGGACACACGTCCGCTTGACGAGGATTGCCAGTGTTACACCTGCCGCAACTTCAGCCGCGCCTACTTGCACCATCTGCACCGGCTCGGCGAGATTCTCGGCGCGCGCCTGAACACCATCCACAACCTGCATTATTACCAGCAGTTGATGGGCGAAATCCGTGCCGCCGTCGAGGCGGATAATTTCGCTGCATTCGTAACGCATTTTCAGCAAATGCGTGCCGGGCGGAGTGAGCAGCCTCGTGCTTCATGCTAGAATGCGCCCCTTTTTGATTTATCTTCGGAGGTTGAATGATGTTTATCAATAATGCGTATGCCGAGGCGGCTCCACCAGTACAAGGCGGCAGCATTCTGGATTTTCTCCCATTGATCGTTTTGGTTGCGGTCTTCTACTTTTTTATACTGCGCCCGCAAAGCAAGCGCGCCAAGGAGCTCAAGGCCATGATCGAGGCATTGCAGCGCGGCGACGAGGTCGTGACAACGGGCGGCGAAGTTGGCCGCATCAATAAAGTATATGAGCAATACCTGGGCGTGGAACTCGCCGAGAATATCGAAGTGACAGTGCAGAAGTCCGCGATTCAGGCCGTGTTGCCCAAGGGAACCATCAAGTCCATTAAGTGAGTACCAGATGCGTAGGTTGGGCAAAGCGTAGCGTGCCCAACGATCAAAGGCACATTATTAATGTTGGGCACGCTACGCTTTGCCCAACCTACGAAAAAACAGTTCCCCATTTTTGGTTCCGGCTTGTCCGAATTAGTTAGGAAGCATTCCTTTAAACACGAGGTTTTATGAATCGTTACCCATTGTGGAAATATTTGCTGATTCTGGCTGTGTTATTGGCCGGGTTGATTTATACCTTGCCGAATTTTTACGGCGAATCACCCGCTGTGCAGGTGTCGCCATTGCGCACCAGCCTGAAGGCGGATGCCGCATTGCTGGAGCGCGTGGAAGGTATTCTGAAGACAGCCAGCCTGAACCCGGAAGTGGCCGCGCTGGACGGCAACAGCGTCAAGGCGCGCTTTGCCGATACCGACAGCCAACTGAAGGCCAAGGATATTCTGGCCACCCAGTTGGGCGACGACTATATGGTCGCGCTTAATCTGTTGTCGCGTTCGCCGCAGTGGTTGACCGGACTCAGTGCGCTGCCGATGTATCTCGGCCTGGATTTGCGCGGCGGCGTACATTTCCTGCTGCAGGTGGACATGAAATCAGCGCTGGGCAAGGCGCTGGAAGCCACTACCGGCGATATCCGCAGCGTGTTGCGCGACCAGAAAATCGCTTATTCCGGCGTCAGCCGCGAAGGCAATGTGTTGTTGGTGAAGTTCCGCGACGCCGAGGCGCGCAGCAAGGGTGAAGAGGAAATCAAGCAACGTTTCACCGACTATGCGCTGATCGCCAAAGAGGCTGACGGCGAATTTTTGTTGCAGGCGGCGCTCAAGCCGGAAGCCGAACGGCGCATCCAGGATTCGGCCGTGCAACAGAACCTGCTGACCCTGCGCAACCGCGTGAATGAACTGGGCGTGGCCGAACCGGTGATCCAGCAGCAGGGCGTTGATCGCGTGGTGGTGCAGCTTCCGGGCGTGCAGGACACGGCGCGTGCCAAGGACATTCTGGGGCGTACCGCGACACTGGAAATACGCATGGTGGATGAGGAACATCAAATTACGCCGGGTGCGGCCGCACCGTTCGGCACCGAGATGTTCAAGGATCGCGACGGCAATCTGCTGCTGGTGAAGAAGCAGGTGATCCTCACCGGCGAACGCATCAACGACGCGCAACCCGGCTTCGACAACCGCAACAACGAACCGGCCGTGCATATCAATCTGGACGGCGTCGGCGCGCGCAAATTCAAGGAAGCGACGCGCGAAAATGTCGGCAAACGCATGGCGATCATCCTGTTCGAAAAAGGCAAGGGCGAAATCGTCACCGCACCGGTGATCCGCGAAGAAATCGGCGGTGGCCGCGTGCAGATCAGCGGCAGCATGAGCACCATGGAAGCGCAGGATACGTCGCTACTGCTGCGCGCCGGTGCGCTGGCGGCGCCGATGGAGATCGTCGAGGAGCGCACCGTCGGCCCCAGCCTTGGCGCGGACAATATCAAGCGCGGCTTCGATTCCACCAAGATCGGTTTCATCATGATCGCGGTTTTCATGATGGCCTATTACCTGATGTTCGGCACCATTTCCGTGCTGGCGCTGGGGGCGAACCTGCTGTTGCTGGTGGCGCTGCTTTCCATGCTGCAGGCCACGCTTACTCTGCCTGGTATGGCGGGTATTGCGTTGACCCTGGGTATGGCGATCGACGCGAACGTGCTGATCAACGAGCGCATCCGCGAAGAGCTGCGCAATGGCGTCACGCCGCAGGCCGCAATTCATGCCGGCTATGACCGGGCGTTTGGCACCATTCTCGACTCCAACATTACTACGCTGATTGCCGGGATTGCGCTGTTCATGTTTGGCTCCGGACCGATCAAGGGATTTGCCGTGGTGTTGTGCCTGGGTATTCTTACCTCGATGTTCAGCGCGATCATGGTGTCGCGCGCGATGGTGAATTTGATGTACGGGCGCAAGGCGCGCCTGACTAAAGTGGCAATAGGTTGAGATAGCTAACCTGTATTTGGTTTCGATATGCCCGAGGGTAAATAAAAAATGGAATTTTTCAAGATTAAAAAAGACTTCCCGTTCATGAGCTATGGACGGTACACCACAACAATTTCGCTGCTGACATTCCTGCTGGCAGTATTTTTTCTCGCTACCAAGGGGCTGAATCTGGGTGTGGACTTTACCGGCGGCACGGTGATCGAAGTGCATTATTCGCAGCCTGCCGATCTCGTCAAAGTGCGCGAGCAGCTTGCCGCGACGGGTTTGCCGGACGCGCTGGTGCAGAATTTTGGTTCCAGTCACGATGTGCTGATCCAGGTGCCATTGAAACAGGAAATGATCGGAGCGAAACTTTCCGAACATGTGATGGACGGTTTGCGCAAACAGGATGCCGGTGTGGAAATGCGCCGCGTGGAATTCGTCGGTCCGCAGGTCGGCAATGATCTGGTGGAAAATGGCGCGCTGGCCTTGCTGCTGGTTAGCCTGGGCATCGTCGGCTATCTGTGGCTGCGTTTCGAATGGAAATTCGGCCTCTCCGCCATCATCGCCAACCTGCATGACGTGGTCATCATTCTCGGTTTCTTTGCGTTCTTCCAATGGGAATTCTCGCTGTCCGTGCTGGCGGCGGTGCTGGCGGTGCTGGGCTACTCGGTAAACGAATCGGTGGTGGTGTTCGACCGGATTCGCGAAAATTTCCACAACATGCGTAAGGCCGATGTGGCCGAAATCATCGACAACGCGATCACCCGCACCATGTCGCGCACCATCATCACGCACGGCTCGACACAGATAATGGTCGGTGCGATGCTGTTCCTCGGTGGCGAGACGCTGCACTATTTTGCCATGGCGCTTACCATCGGCATCATGTTCAGTATTTATTCCTCGGTGCTGGTCGCCAGCCCGCTGCTGATGTTGCTTGGCGTGTCGCGCGAGGACTTCATCAAACCGGAGAAGACTGAAGCCGAAGAAGTGCTGCCCTAAACCTATGGAGCTGCTGTCCTGGTTCATCGACATCGTCCTGCATCTGGACGTGCATCTGCTGGCGCTCACCCAGCAATATGGCGTGTGGGTATATGCTATCCTGTTCATGATTATCTATTGCGAGACCGGGTTGGTGGTGACGCCATTTTTGCCCGGCGATTCGCTGCTGTTCGTGGCCGGCGCGCTGTGCGGGATGGGCGCGCTGCAACTGGAGCTGCTGGTGCCGCTGCTGATTCTGGCGGCCTTCAGCGGTGACAATACCAACTACTGGGTCGGGCGGTTGATCGGAATACCCCTGCTGAAACGCGCGAACGGGCTGATCAAACGCGAGCATCTCGACAAGACCCATGCTTTTTACGAAAAACATGGCGGCAAAACTATTATTTTCGCGCGCTTCCTTCCCATTATCCGCACTTTCGCGCCGTTCGTGGCGGGCATCGGCCTGATGCGTTGCCATCTGTTCATGCTGTTCAGCGCGCTGGGCAGCGTGCTGTGGATCGGCAGCCTGACCGTGGCCGGTTATTTCTTCGGTAACATCCCGGCCGTCAAGGACAACCTCACCGCAATCATCCTCGGCATCATCGTGCTCTCCCTGCTCCCTGCCTTCCTGGAACTGATCCGGCATCGCAAGCAGGCAAGGAACCCCTGATCAAGCCCCGCATGGCCGCGCACGTTGCGCCTCCACCGTAGGTCGGGCTTCAGCCCGACTGGGCGTTGTCGGGCTGAAGCCCGACCTACACCCGACCTACACCCGACCTACACCCGACCTACACCCGACCTACACCCGACCTACACCCGACTTTCGAGCCAGACCTATGAGCAAATTGATTATCTGGGCAACAATTTGAAACAATTGTTTTTGAACGGGCGCAGGAATGACCGGTCATATTATCGCCTCGTGAACGACGGGGAACTTATTGAGGAGCATAAAAAATGAAAAAGAATTTATTGGTAGTGGCGCTGGCATCGTTGTGCGGCGGCGCTTATGCGGCGGATTTCACCGATACCGCGCGCGTAATTTCCAGTACCCCTATTTACGAGCGCATCAGCGAACCCAAGCGCGAATGCTGGACTGAGACGGTGCAGGTTACGCCCAAAGAGCGCTCCATTGGCGGAGCGGTAGTCGGTGGTGTTGCGGGTGGTTTGTTGGGCAGCCAGGTCGGCGGCGGCAGCGGTAATACGGCAGCGACCGGCGCCGGCGCAGTGGCCGGTGCGGTGGCCGGCGACCGCGTCGCCAATCCGGACAGCAACCGTTCGGCAACCGGTGCGATCGTCGGCGGCGTGGCCGGTGCGGTACTGGGCAGCCAGGTCGGCGGCGGCACGGGCAGCAAGGTTGCGACTGCGGCAGGCGGCATAATCGGCGCGGTGGTCGGTGATCGTGTCGCCAATCCGGATCAACCGCGTAGCGAACAGGTTGAGCGTTGTCGCGAGGTGCAAACCAGCCGCGAAGTGATCAAGGGTTACAACGTGACTTATCGTTATAACGGCCGCGACGTTACCACTACCTTGCCGTATCAGCCCGGCTCGACTCTCCGTGTGGGCGTGAGTGTCATCGATGACCAACAGGAACAGCGTCATGAGGACCGCAGAGACAGGCCTAATTATCAGTGAGTTGATTTCTGCCAGCCAAGAAGCCCGGATTAAACCGGGCTTTTTTATGGGTGTTTGTGTGGTAGAGCGCGCGCTTTATAGGGATTTTTTGCTAGTGTTTTGTTCAACAAGCAGCTATGCACAAGGGCGCTACGACCGGCGATCAGCCTGGATGAATTGCGCAACCCGCCCCAAATTCGCATCCGGTTTGAGGTTCATGGGGAGTGGCCTTGTTTGCCGTTTGATACTGCCGGCGTCAGTTAGCCGAACCTGCCCGTAATGTAGTCCTCGGTTTCCTTGCGTTTGGGATTGGTGAACACCACGCTGGTGTCGCCGAATTCGATCAAATTCCCCAGGTACATGTAAGCAGTGTAATCGGAGACGCGCGCGGCTTGTTGCATGTTGTGCGTGACGATGACGATGGTGAAGTCTTCTTTCAGTTCGTCGATCAGTTTCTCAATGTGTGCGGTCGAGATCGGGTCGAGCGCCGAGGTCGGTTCATCCAGTAGCAGAATCTGCGGCTTGACGGCAATCGCGCGCGCGATGCACAGGCGCTGCTGCTGGCCGCCGGAAAGCCCGGTGCCGCTTTGCTTGAGCTTGTCCTTGGCTTCGGTCCACAGCGCGGCCTTGCGTAGTGCCCATTCGACGCGCTCATCCATGTCGTTCCTGCTGAGGCTTTCATAGAGCTTTACGCCAAACGCGATATTGTCGTAAATCGACATCGGGAACGGCGTGGGTTTCTGGAACACCATGCCGATCTTGGCGCGCAGCATATTCAGGTCCTGCGCCTTGTCGAGGATGTTCGCGCCATCCAGCAGGATCTCTCCGACGGCTCTTTGCTTGGGATAGAGCTGGTACATGCGGTTGAAGGTGCGCAGCAGCGTGGATTTGCCGCAGCCGGACGGGCCGATGAAGGCGGTCACCATTTTCTCGGCGATGCTCAGGTTGATGTTCTTGAGCGCGCAGTAATCGCCGTAATAGAAGCTGAGGTCCTTGACAATTATTTTCGGGACGATGGTTTTCGGATGGACGGTGCTTTCGGCATTCATATTCAAACCCTGTTAATGAGAGGCGGACTTTTGCCGGAACAGCACGCGCGCCAGGATGTTGAGTGTCAGCACGCTGAGGGTGATCAGCAGCGCGCCGGCCCAGGCCAGTTTCTGCCAGTCTTCGTAGGGGCTCATGGCGAACTGGAAAATCACCACCGGCAAATTCGCCATCGGCTGATCCATGTCGCTGCTCCAGAACTGGTTGTTCAGCGCGGTGAACAGCAGCGGCGCGGTCTCGCCGCTGATGCGCGCGATGGCCAGCATTACCCCGGTGATGATTCCGGCGCGTGCGGCGCGCAACGTGATGAAATTGATGATTTTCCATTGCGGCGCGCCGAGCGCCGCCGCCGCTTCGCGCAGCGTGGTCGGCACCAGGCGCAGCATGTTTTCGGTGGTACGGATCACGATCGGGATGACAATGATGGATAACGCCAATGCGCCCGCCCAGCCGGAAAAGTGTTTGACCCTGATGACATAAACTTCGTACACGAATAAGCCGATGACAATGGATGGCGCGGAAAGCAGCACGTCGTTGATGAAGCGCGTGACCGGGGCGAGCCAGCCGCGCTGGCCGAACTCGGCCAGATAGGTGCCGGCCAGGATACCGATGGGTGTGCCGATCAGCGTGCCGACCAGCGTCATGGCCAGGCTGCCGGCGATGGCGTTGAGCAGTCCGCCGTCGCTGCCCGGCGGTGGGGTCATTTGCGTGAACACCACCGCGGTGAGCGCAGGCAAGCCATGCTCCAGCAAGGTCCATAAGATCCAGCACAGCCAGAACAGGCCGAACGCCATGGCCAGCACGGATATAACCAGGCCCAGGGCATTGACGATGCGGCGGCGCGTGTAGAGGTTCAGCATGGTCATGAAGTTTGTCCTTCGTGCTTGCCGAGCTTGTAAAGCATGTAGCGCGCGAGCGACAGGACCACGAAGGTGATGAAGAACAGGATCAGGCCGAGCTCGATCAGCGCGGAGGTGTAGAGCTCCCCGTAGGCCTCGGTGAATTCGTTGGCGAGCGCCGAGGCGATGCTGTTGCCGGGCATCAATAAGGACTTGCTCAGTTCATGGGAATTGCCGATGACGAAGGTGATGGCCATGGTCTCGCCAAGCGCGCGCCCCAGCCCGAGCATGATGCCGCCGACCACACCGATCTTGGTATAAGGCAGCACAACTTTCCACATGACTTCCCAGGTGGTCGCGCCGAGACCGTAGGCCGATTCCTTGAGCAGCGTGGGTACCACTTCAAATACGTCACGCATCACCGACGCGATAAACGGGATCACCATGATGGCGAGAATGATGCCGGCGGTCAGCACGCCGATACCCATCGGCGGGCCGGAGAAAAACGGGCCGATATACGGCATCGCGCCGATATGGTCGTTGATCCATGGCTCGACATGGTCGGCGAACAACGGCGCGAAAATAAACAGCCCCCACATGCCGTAGATGATGCTGGGAATGCCCGCCAGCAATTCGATGGCGACGCCGAGCGGGCGGCGCAGGATGCGCGGCGACAGTTCGGTCAGGAACAGGGCGATGCCGAAGCTGACCGGAATGGCAATCGTGAGCGCGATCGCGGAGGTGACCAATGTGCCGACGATCGGGATCAGTGCGCCGAACTGCTCGCTGACCGGATCCCAGTCGGAACTGGTCAGGAAACCGAAGCCAAACGCACGGATGGCGGGCATGCTGCCCACCACCAGCGAGCCGATGATGGCAGCGAGCAAAACCAGCACGCCAAATGCGGATACGCGCGTCAGATTGCGAAACAGCAGATCCAGCACGGTGTGTCGTTTAAGGCTGGCTTCGCGTAAAAACGTCGGCATAAATTGAGCTTGTCAGTGAGAAAAATAACGGGGGCTGCGAGCCCCCGTAATTATAGCCTAACGGAGCTGTTTATTTCGCCAGCGGTGCGCCGGATGTGTCGCGGATTTGGTCTTTCCATGCCTTGCGGATCAGGTTCTGCACATTTTCCGGCAGCGGCACATAGTCCAGGTCGGCAGCCAGCTTGTTGCCATTGGCGTAGGCCCAGTCGAAGAACTTCAGGACTTCTTTCGCCATCCCCGCGTTTTCCTGCATCTTGTGAATCAGGATGAAAGTCGCGCCGCTGATCGGCCAGCTTTCCTTGCCTGGCTCATCGGTCAGGATTTCGTAGAAGCCCGGCGCCTTGTCCCATTGCGCGTTTGCGGCGGCAGCCTTGAAGGAGGCATCGCCAGGCTCGACAAACTGGCCGTCGCGGTTCTTCATCTGTACGGAGGCCATCTTGTTTTGCAGCGCGTAGGCATATTCCACATACCCGATGGAACCCTTGATGCGCTGAACATAGGAAGCCACGCCTTCGTTGCCCTTGCCGCCGGTGCCGGCTTTCCAGGAAACCGCCGTGCCTTCGCCGACGTTTGACTTCCAGTCTGCGCTGGCTTTGGATAGATAATTGGTGAAAATGAAGGTAGTGCCGGAGCCGTCCGAGCGGTGCACCACCGTGATGTTGCTGTCGGGCAGCTTGATGTCCTTGTTCAGCGCCACCAGTGCGGGATCGTTCCACTTGGTGATCTTGCCCAGGTAGATGCTGGCGAGTGTCTCGCCGTCCAACTTCAGCGTGCCGGCAGCAACGCCAGCCACATTGATAACGGGAACAACGCCGCCGATCACGGTCGGGAATTGCATCAGGCCGTCCTTTTCCAGTTTTTCCGGTGTCAACGGCATGTCCGATGCGCCGAAATTCACGGTCTTGGCGGTGATCTGCTTGATGCCGCCGCCGGAACCGATGGACTGGTAATTCATGCTTACGCCGCTTTGCGCCTTATAGGCTTCCGCCCACTTGGCGTAGATCGGATAGGGGAAGGTCGCGCCCGCGCCGGTGATGGTGGCGGTTGCCTGACCTGCGCCTGCATGTGCCAGAGTGGCGGCTGTGGCGATGCCGATGATGAGTTGCTTGAGTTTGCTGTTCATGGTGTCCCCGTTAATCATGTTGAATATCCTGCTGTAACCGGAGACAGAATACCACGGCTTAAGCCGTGGATAAATCGGCAGCAGGTCTGCCATGAGTGGATGATAGAGAAAATATTTCACGATACAATTTTTTGTTCAACCCCGATTTATTATCGGCTTGTGTTTGCTTCAATCTGAGCCGGACAAGCCGGAACCATCCGGGTAAAATGCTGCGGATTCAAGTTGCAGCAATTATCGCCATGGCCAGAGGCCGGCAGCAAGTGGATTACAAAGGTTTAACATGAATTTCTTACCGATTTTTATAGATGTCAAAGGCCGTTTGTGCCTGGTTGTCGGCGGTGGCGACGTCGCGCAGCGCAAGGTATCGGTGCTGCTGGAGGCGGGTGCGGCGGTCAAAGCGGTTGCGCCGGAATTCCCCGGTGCGTTTGCCGGCCTGCACGCTGTCGAATGCGTCACGGAGCGCTTTCAACCAGGTCATCTGGACGGGGCGGTGCTGGTTATTGCGGCGACCGATGACAGCGCAGTCAATCAGGAAGTTTCGCGACAGGCGCGCGCGCGGAACATTCCGGTAAACGTGGTCGACAATCCGGATTTGTGCACCTTCATCATGCCGTCGATCCTTGACCGCTCGCCGCTGCTGGTGGCGTTCTCCAGCGGCGGCGCATCGCCGGTGCTCGCGCGGATGCTGCGCGGCAAGCTGGAGACGATGATCCCGCAAGGCTATGGCCACCTGACCGCGTTCTGTGCGCGGCTGCGTGACACCGTCAAGGCGCGCGTCGCCAATCCGGCCATGCGGCGCATTTTCTGGGAGAACGTGCTGGAAGGCGCAATCGCCGAAAAAGTATTGGCGGGCGACGAGACTGGCGCGGAAACCATGCTGACCAATCTGCTGGAAAACGAAAATACAGAACAGACCGGCGAGGTATATCTGGTTGGCGCAGGTCCAGGCGACCCGGATTTGCTGACTTTCCGCGCCTTGCGCCTGATGCAGAAGGCCGATGTGGTGGTGTATGACAACCTGGTCTCCAAGCCTATCGTTGAAATGACGCGGCGTGACGCGGCGCGAATTTTTGTCGGGAAAAAGCGCGCCGACCATACCATGCCGCAGGAGGCAATCAATGAGTTGCTGGTGCGGCTGGCCAAGGAAGGCAAGCGCGTGTTGCGCCTCAAGGGTGGCGACCCGTTCATCTTCGGGCGGGGCGGTGAAGAAATCGAAACCCTCGCCGGACACGGCATCCCGTTCCAGGTAGTGCCTGGCATTACCGCAGCATCCGGGGTCTCGACTTATGCGGGCATTCCGCTGACGCATCGTGACCACGCGCAATCCTGTATCTTTGTGACCGGCCATCTGAAGGACGGCAGCATGAATCTCGACTGGGATGCACTGGCGCGGCCAAAGCAAACGGTCGTGGTCTATATGGGGTTGCATGGCCTCGATACGCTCTGTGCCAAACTTGTCGAGCACGGCCTGCCGGACAGTACCCCGATCGCGATCGTGCAGCAGGGAACCACGCAGAATCAGCGTGTCATTACCGGGACGCTGGCGACACTGCCCGGCATCGCGCAGGTTGAAAAACCGCAGGCACCGACGCTGATTATCGTCGGTGGGGTGGTTACGCTCAGGGAAAAACTGGCTTGGTTCAAGCCAAAAAAGGCAGAGATGCCGGCGGGTTGAGTGGCCAAAAAAACGGGGCGGATTTCCGCCCCGTTTTTTGTGTCAGCAGTTCAGCTTAAATCAGCGGCACGATCATCAGCGCGACGATATTGATGATCTTGATCAGCGGATTTACGGCAGGACCGGCGGTGTCCTTGTAGGGGTCGCCAACGGTATCGCCGGTGACGGCGGCCTTGTGCGCTTCCGAGCCTTTGCCGCCAAAGTTGCCTTCCTCGATGTATTTCTTGGCGTTATCCCAGGCGCCACCGCCGGTGGTCATGGAGATCGCCACGAAGATGCCGGTGACGATGGTGCCGACCAGCACGCCGCCCAGTGCTTGCGCGCCGAGGGTCAGGCCGACGATCACCGGAACGGCGACAGGCAGCAGCGACGGGACGATCATTTCCTTGATCGCGGCCTTGGTCAGCATGTCGACGCAGGTGCCGTATTCCGGCTTGCCGGTGCCCTCCATGATGCCGGGGATTTCCTTGAACTGGCGGCGTACTTCGACCACCACCGAACCGGCGGCGCGGCCTACCGCTTCCATGCCCATCGCGGCGAACAGGTAGGGCACCATGCCGCCGATGAACAGGCCAATGATCACCATGTGGTTAGACAGGTCAAAAGTCATGGCAACAGCACTGGCGTCAAGAGCCAAAGCCTTGACGTTCAAGGCGTGGGTGTAGTCAGCGAATAACACCAGCGCGGCCAACCCGGCGGAACCGATGGCGTAGCCCTTGGTCACCGCTTTAGTAGTGTTGCCCACGGCGTCGAGCGGGTCGGTAATGTTACGGATGGAATCGGGCAAGCCGGCCATTTCGGCAATACCGCCGGCGTTGTCGGTGATCGGACCGTAAGCGTCGAGCGCCACGATGATGCCGGCCATCGACAGCATCGAGGTCGCGGCGATGGCGATGCCATACAGGCCGCCCAGTTCATAGGCGCCCCAGATGGCCAGACACACGGCAAGTACCGGCGCGGCGGTGGACTTCATCGACACGCCCAGGCCGGCGATCACGTTGGTGCCGTGGCCGGTGGTGGACGCCTGCGCGATATGGCGCACCGGGCTGAACTCGGTCGCGGTGTAGTACTCGGTGATCCACACCATCGCCGCCGTCAGTACCAGGCCGATCAGCGAGGCCAGATACAGATTCATCGACGACACCAGTTGGCCGTCTATCATCACGCCTTCGCCGAGAATCCAGGTGGTCACCGGGTAGAACGCGACGATCGCCAGCGCGCCGGATACGATCAGGCCGCGGTACAGCGCGTTCATGATCTTGCCGCCCTCGCGCGTGTTGACAAAGAAGGTGCCAATAATGGAGGCGATGATCGAGACGCCGCCCAGCACCAGCGGATAAATCACCGCTTCCGGGGAACCGGTAATCATCAGGCCGCCCAGCACCATCGTGGCGATAATAGTCACGGCGTAGGTTTCGAACAGGTCGGCGGCCATGCCGGCGCAGTCGCCGACGTTGTCGCCCACGTTATCGGCGATCACCGCCGGGTTGCGCGGGTCGTCCTCGGGAATGCCGGCTTCGACCTTGCCTACCAGGTCGGCGCCGACGTCGGCGCCCTTGGTGAAGATGCCGCCGCCAAGACGGGCGAAGATGGAAATCAGCGAGCTGCCGAAGGCCAGCCCCACCAGAGCATGAGTTGCTTCGGAAGTGGTGGTGCCTATCATTATGGTAAGAAAAGCGTAGTAACCCGCCACGCCCAGCAGGCCCAGACCGACCACCAGCAGGCCGGTGATGGCACCGCCCTTGAAGGCCACGTTCAAGGCGGCGTTAAGGCCATCCTTGGCGGCTTCCGCAGTGCGCACGTTGGCGCGTACCGACACGTTCATGCCGATATAGCCGGTAACGCCCGACAGAATCGCACCCAGCGCGAAGCCGATGGCCGTTTGCCAGCCCAGTGCCACAAAAATGGCCACCAGCAGAATCGCACCGACGATACCAATGGTGGTGTACTGCCGGTTCAGATAAGCCTGAGCCCCTTCCTGCACTGCAGCGGCAATTTCCCGCATGCGATCGTTGCCGGTCGGCAAGCCCAGAATCCATTTAATTGAAAACGCGCCATACAAGAGCGCCGCGACTGCACATAACAATGCAAACACCAAACCACCTGACATGACTACCCTCCCCTAAAAACCAACCAATCAACCGCCCTGACATCCAGAATGCATGTTCAGGGCACCAAGAACCCAGTTCAGGCATTAGGATACTTTGTATTCCTTGATAAGAACATGGCTTTTTGAAATATGCCTTGTCAACGATGGGTGTTTACGTCCAACTGCCCTTGATTTTGAAGGGCTGGGATCAGATGCGCTTTGCCAGTTCCGCCGCTTTGCCGGTATAAGTGCCAGGGTTGAGTTGCAGCAGGCGTTGTTTTTCCGCTGCGGGAATTTCCAGGGTTGCGATGAAGGCTTGCAGTGAGGCGCGGTTGATGCCGTCCTTGCCGCGTGTTAATTCCTTCAGTTTGTCATAGGCGTTTTCGACGCCATAGCGGCGCATCACGGTCTGGATCGGTTCGGCCAATACTTCCCAACTGTTATCCAAATCTTCCGCCACGCGCTGCGGGTTGGCTTCCAGTTTGTTCAGCCCTTTCAGCAGTGATTCGTAGCCGAGCAGGGTATAACCGAGCGCTACGCCCATGTTGCGCAGCACGGTGGAATCGGTGAGGTCGCGTTGCCAGCGCGAGATCGGTAGTTTTTCAGACAGGTGCTTGAGCAGCGCATTGGCCAGGCCGAGGTTGCCTTCCGAGTTCTCGAAGTCGATCGGGTTGACCTTGTGTGGCATGGTCGAGGAACCGACCTCGCCCTTGACCACTTTCTGCTTGAAATAGCCTAGCGAGATATAGCCCCAGATATCGCGGTTTAGATCGATCAGGATGGTGTTGATGCGCGCGAACGCATCGAACAATTCCGCCATGTAATCGTGCGGCTCGATCTGGATGGTGTAGGGGTTGAAGGCGATACCGCGCGCCTCGACGAACTGTTTCGCGAATGCTTCCCAGTCCACATCAGGATAGGCGGCCAGATGCGCATTGTAGTTGCCCACCGCGCCGTTGATCTTGCCGAGGATTTCCACTGCTGCGAGGCGTTGCCCGGCGCGTTGCAAACGATGTGCCACATTGGCCATTTCCTTGCCCAGCGTGCTGGGCGTGGCGGTCTGGCCATGGGTGCGGCACAGCATCGGCAAATCGGCGAGCTGGTGCGACAGGTCTTTCAGTCGTGCGATAAGGCTTTGCAGCGCGGGCAGCATGGCTGCTTCGCGCGCATTTTTGAGCATCAGCGCATGGCTCAGGTTGTTGATGTCTTCCGAGGTGCAGGCGAAGTGGATGAATTCCAGCGCCTTGGCGGTCTCCGGGTTGACGGACAATTTATCGCGCAGCCAGTATTCCACCGCCTTCACGTCGTGGTTGGTGCGCTTTTCGATGGTTTTGATGGCCTCTGCATCGTCTTCGCAAAACGCCGCATTGATGGCATTCAGTTGCGCGATGGTCGCGGCGGAAAACGGCGCGATTTCAGGAATATCGGCCTGTGCGCTGAGCGCCTTGAGCCATTCGATCTCGATCAGTACGCGAAAACGGATCAGGCCGAGCTCGCTGAAGTAATCGCGCAACGCATCCACCTTGCCGTGATAGCGTCCGTCCAGCGGGGAGAGGGCGGTGAGTTGGGTGAGTGTGGTCATGGCGAACCCTTTATAACATTAAAGTGATGCGTAGGCGGACAGCGGCCTGCGGCCTCATCTATCCGCTTTAAGTTGCCGGTTCTCAGGGTGAACGGATAAAGTCAGTCCCTGAAGTTCTGATACTGCAACGGGAAATCGGTAATCGATTTTTTGACAAAGGCGATGGCGGACTGCAAGTCGTCGCGGTTCTTGCCGGTGACCCGTACGGTGTCGCCCTGGATGCTGGCCTGCACCTTCATCTTGCTGTCCTTGATCAGCCTGACGATTTTTTTCGCCAGTTCGATCTCCACGCCGACCTTCACTTCACAACCGCGCTTGACCTTGTTGCCGCTGACTTTCTCGATCTTGTCGCTGATTTCCAGACACTTGATGTCCACGCCGCGTTTGGTCAGCTTGCCGTTCAAAATGTCCTGCACCTGGTCGAGCTGGAATTCGTTGTCGGCCCACACGGTGAGCTTGAGTTCGGCCTGCTCGACACGCGCATCCGAGCCCTTGAAGTCGAAGCGGGTGCCGACTTCCTTGTTGGTCTGCGCGATGGCATTTTTGACCTCGGTCTTGTCTACTTCGGAAACGATGTCGAATGATGGCATGGCTTACTCTCCAAACTGAGCCTGTTCACAGATTACGCAGATTAAACAGATTTTGAAAGACAACTTTCCCGGCAGTGAATCTGCGTGAATCTGTGTAATCTGCGGACAGAGGTTTTTTATCAACCGAAACTGCAAACGTAATTTACTTCATCCCTGGCGTGTATCTCAAAGCTGCTGTTCTCGGCCACCTTGAAGCTGGTACCCGCAGCATAGGTCTTGAACGCCGCTTCGCCGGCAATCTTCACTTCGCAGGCGCCGGAGGTGATTTCCATCAGTTCCGGTGCGCCGACGTTGAAGGTGAGCTGGCTGCCCGGCATGATTACGCCGACGGTCCTGCGGGTGCCGTCCGGGAAAAACACCGAGTGCGACACGCACTTGCCATCGAAGAATACGTTGGCTTTTTTGCCAACCGAGACGTTGTCGAATTTGTCAGACATTACTATTTCCCCTGTTTATTTTTTCTTGTGCAG
>Ga0209317_1001103_pt1 | contig 25966 bp, 27 predicted proteins | sample RifGroB2_FD_183994 | JGI IMG/M metagenome (GOLD analysis project Ga0209317, IMG submission 183994) | Soil microbial communities from Rifle, Colorado, USA - Groundwater B2 (SPAdes) (version 2) | ecosystem: Environmental > Terrestrial > Soil > Unclassified | place: Rifle, Colorado | collected...
ACGGTGCCCATATTTACCAGGACTTCTTGTTCCAACCGAGTGACCTGAACTATAAAGTATTGGTCCGGCTTAGCGTTTATTTGAGAGTGGATGTTTATATACAATCTACCCCCATACGTAAACAATGCTCCCGGTGAAACGAACACACGCCAATTCGTGGGTACCTGATGGAGTACCATCCTTATTTTAGGTCTGGTTAGCATTTTCTCTCCTTCTCAGACCGTTATATGATTTCGCATCGTCTTGATATACCCCCGCAATAAGTGCCTGAACCTACTCACCATCTGCGGGTCCGTTTCTGACGAGGATTCGATGAAATAGCCTTTCTTGTCCCCGAACACCGCGATGTCGAGGTATTCCGTCATGTAGCCCTCAGTTTTAAGCAACCCGACCACGTGTTGAACTGCTTCCTGAGCATTTTCATAAGACAGAAAGTGTGCCATCCTATCCTCCTTAGACAGGTTCGAATCCCTTGAAAAGTATTTCTCTTAGTTCTGCTACCCAAATGTATTCTCCGGTTTTTATTGCGTCGTGACCTATCAACCGGCATTTCAATCCATTGACGTCAGATTCCAGGGCGCAAAGAGTGTTGTCCATACGCTGTACCATGATGGTAAAAAAATCGCTGCGCGAGTGGTTACACAGAGCGCTTCTGTCTACATAATATTCCGAGTCGTTGACGCAGAGGTCTTCTTCGCGAATATACGCGGCCTCCAAGTTCTTTAGCAGTCTGATCGGTTTCTCCAATTTTCTCTCCTTTTATGGATTACTTAATCTGCTGGGATTCTAACAGCATGCCGGGCTGATTTCAACCTGAAAAAGAAGCCCGTTGTGCTTTGGTAAAACCAACGGGCCTGAATGTGTTCTAGTACGCGTATTTTTGCTCCGGTTCGGGATCGGCAATGGTCGAGTAACAGATTTGCTTGTAATCGTGAGCAAATCTGATCCTTCTCAACGCTTTTATAAAGCGTTGTTGTTCGGTTTCGTACTCCTGGTGGAATGTGATGGTGTTCCGTTCAGCATCCACCGTGTAGTGCTGGCCTTCGAATACATGATTTTTTTCACCCAGCTTCATTGCCCTCGATAGATCTTCGGGTCCTGCAAAATTTATTTTCATCTCCGCTCCTTAGCATTTTCTACATACGGACCTCTCATGAGGTATGAACCGTGCAGACCGTTCACGGCTAACTTTTCAACGAAGATGTCCGAAGAATCGCCGCTGAACAAAAGTACCCGTAAGCCTGCGTTAAGGGGGAACCAGCAATAAATATCTGTGCGGTTCAAAAGATCTAAAGCTCTAACGTAGTCTTCCTTCGTAAAGAAGATAAACTCGTACATTTTCCCTCCTCCAATGCTGTTTTTATGCCTATAGTCTATCAAATCCGCCGGTTATAGTAAAATGAGTAGAATGTACCTTTTATTAACTGAAATGGGGCACCTGGGGATATCTTTGATGTTGGGGCACCTCATCTTTAAACGCTATAAACGTGTCTTAAGCTATATTTTGGCCTTAATATCGGGTTTTCTTGTCGACCTGGATCATTTGCTCGATTATTTTATACACGAAGGTCTAAAATTTGACCCTTCCAACTTCTTTTTCGGTCTTCATTACCATGAGACCAACACTTCGTACATATTTTTACATAGCTGGGAACTTGTTTTACTACTGGGCGTCTTTACATTTTTTTCAAGGAAAAAGTATATATGGCTTCCTTTAGTGCTCGGACTTGTAGGTCATTTGATCTGGGATCACTTAACGAACCCCGCGTATTGGTACACTTATTTTCTAACGGCAAGATATTTACATGGATTCGCGTTGGAGAAACTTTTTGCCTTTTGATTTGTAGTAAAATAAACAAGTGGAAAAACCTACGGTCTCGATTTTAATACCGACACTTAATGCGGCTTCGGTGTTTGAAAATTGTTTAAAATCTATTTCCGTGCAGAATTACCCAAAAGATAAAATCGAAATAATAGTGGCTGACGGAGGTTCGTCCGATAATACGGTAGAGATTGCAAAAAGGTATGGGGCGGTTGTTGTTGAGAATAAATTAAAAACGGGGGAGGCGGGAAAGGCGGTGGCTTTAAAGGCGTGCACGGGGGATTTCGCGGCACTAATAGATTCAGATAATATTTTGCCGGACAGCGGATGGCTGGGTCAGATGATTGAGCCTTTGTTGAAGCATATTGAAGCCGTAGGAAGCGAGCCGTGGAAATATATTTGGAGAAAAGAAGACGGGTTTATAGATAGGTATTGCGCGTTAATCGGTATGAACGATCCGTTTGTAATGTTTTTGGGAAACTACGATAGGGTAAATTTACTAACGGGAAAGTGGACGGAAGTAGAGCACGACGAAGAAGATATGGGTGACTATTTATTGCTGGGTTTAGACCGGCGGGGAGTGCCTACCATCGGAGCAAACGGCACAGTTTTCAGAACAGAGTTTTTAAAAAGTAGAGTAAGGGGCGACTACTTGTTCGACATTGATATATTGGCGAAGGAAATAAAAGACAAAGGCTCGGTTAAATTTATAAAAGTAAAAAACGGAATTATTCATACTTTTTGTGGAAGCGACATCGGAAAGTTTGCGAGGAAACAAAGGAGACGTGTGAAAGACTACCTTTTTCATTTAAATGAGAAGAAAGACCGTGAATTTAGTTGGGGAGATATGGATTTGAGCGGAAAAAATCCGTGGGGAATGGTAAAGTTTGTTTTATCTTGTATATTGGTGGTACCTTTATTGGTACAGATGTTGGTCGGGTTATTTAAAAGATTTGATACTGCCTGGTTTTTTCACCCCGTCGCCTGTTGGATTACGTTGTGGGTTTACGGGACGGGGCGTGTGGGCGGCTACTTTAAAAGTGCGGAGTTGAGTAGGGAGGGGTGGGGGCAGTGAAATACAGCGGAAAATCTTTTGTTATTTCTACTCACGTGTTCGCAACAGGACCTGCTCAAGATTTAAAGGAGTTTTTATTAAAAGAAGGTGCGGATAAAGTCCTTTTTATCGGTCATCCGCTGTTTCATGACAAGCGGTTAAAAGGCTCCGGATATGAATATTACGAAAAAGGTGAAAAGGTAAAAGAATATTATCAGAAACTCCCGGGAAGAAAAGTAAATTTACTGGATTATTTATTTCATACCTTAAGGTCGGTATGGTGGATCTTAAAGAGCGGAATGAAGTTTGATTTGTATGTCGGAAGCGACGATGTTAACGCAACTGCCGGTGTTATTTTAAAAAAGCTCGGGAGAGTAAAAAAGACAGTTTATTATGTGATTGACTATAACCCTCACAGATTTAAGAACAAGATCATGAATTCCCTTTACCATAAAGCGGATAGATTTTGTGTCAAAAACTCTGATGAAACATGGAATTTATCGCCCAGGATGGAGCAGGCACGTAAGGATTATTTCGGGTTTTCAGGTGGGCACCAGAAGGTTGTGCCTATCGGTGTATGGCTGGATAGGATAAAACCTAAACCGTTCAGTGAGATTGAGAAACACACGGCTGTTTTTATGGGACACATTACGAAGAAACAGGGTGTCCAGCATGTGATTCAGGCAATACCGGAAATTATTAGGGAAATACCGGATTTCAAGCTACTAGTTATCGGAGACGGAGATTATTTAGATGAGTTGAAGAAGTTAGCAAGTAGCTTGGGGGTAGCAAGTTTCATATCATTTTCTGGCTACATCGAGGACGCCAGTTTGGTAGAGGACATGATTACTAGGTGTGCGGTTGCCCTTGCGTTGTATGATTTGTACGATGATGATGGAAATTTGACCTTCACTTACTATTCCGACCCGTCAAAGATAAAGGTTTATCTGTCTTGCGGTCTTTTAGTGTTAACAAGTGATTATATTTTAGAATTGGCTCCTTATAAGGATACCAACGTTCTACTAGGGGTTTCTGATAGCAACAATTTTGCAGGTACTTTAATTAAACTTATGAGTAGAGACATGAATTACTTGAGGACAGGTGCTCTTGATTTGTCTAAAGAATATGCTTGGCAAAAATTGTTCAGTTCAGCATTGAGTGGGTTAATATAACAACGCGAGAGTTAATTAATCATTCATTGAAAAATACGGACGATATAAAAAAGACATTTTTTTAAGCTAGAGCTCACCTTTAGAATAGGGGATACAATTTTGGATGTTGGCTGTGGAGATGGTACCGACGCGTCGCTTTTTAAATATGTTTACGGATCGAATGTTTCGGTGTGTGATGTTTGTGAAAATGACAATGTAGCGTCTTTAAATTTGGATTTTAGACTCGGAAGCATATTTTATGCAGATCATACTTTTGACTATATCTTTCTTTATGACGTACTGCACCATGTGGATGAACAAAACCAGAGTAGAGAACAGCACGTAAGAGCTTTGATGGAGTTAAGGCGGGTTACCAAAAAAGGAGGGGTTGTGGTAATTGTTGAGGGAAATAGATATAACCCGTTGTTTTACCCCCCCCCCCACATAGTGAAGTTAAGGGGCTACAATCATTTTATAAAGTTTTACTTTAAGGAGATTATTTTAGAAGTTTTTCCGAACACTGAGTTTAGGTTTTTCGAGGCTCATTTATATCCGCCAAAACTTTTCCGGGTTTCAAAGTATGTGAGGTAATTGTGGAAAAGTGATGCCCGTGCAATTTAGAGCCTACAATGTAGCAGTCTGTAAGATAAACCGGGATTAATTTATACTAACACTGAGCATTCCTTTTAAGAGCCACCTGTTATATCGAGTTTTCTATATAACGTACAATTTTTTCGGTTGCGTGCCCGTTCCCGTACGGTGCCGATCTTAAGTTTCCAAACATCACCTTGGTTATATTTAAGAATTTCTCAATATCAGGGAGTTTTTGTATACCTGACGGATCGATCAAAATATTTGTTTTAAGTTTGACAGTATCTACCCATTCAGTAGATTTCCGTAATGTTATACACGGTTTTTTTGCGAAGAAGGCTTCTTTTTGGAATCCCCCTGAATCCGTTATGACAAAATCTGACCCTAATAGTAACTCTACTAACTCATCATATCCAAGCGGCTCGACGACAGTTATATAATTTTTATCGATGAGATTGCCCAAGTTATATTTTTCTAGCATCTTCTTTGTCCTTGGATGGATCGGAAATATTAGGTCGCAGTCGTTATTATTTAAGAGTGATTCATTGATTTTCTCAAGAATATTTCTTAATACAGGTTCGGCATCTACATTTTCTGCTCTGTGCAACGTGAGAATTCCAAGATGTCTCCTTTTCTTATAAAGGCTGGTCAGCCCTTTTAGTCTTAAATTCCTCCTTTTAGCCAAAAAAACATCGTATAGGGGGTCTCCTGCTAGATATATCTCTCCATGAACATGTTCTGTTTCTAAATTTTGTTTGTCATGAGTAGCTAGCGGTACTAGCTTATCCGAAATGTGATCCAGGACAATTCTGTTATATTCTTCGGCCATATTAAAGTCGTTACTCCTGCACCCAGCCTCTACGTGCATCAATTTTAAATGCATTTTATTTGCAGCAATCCCAGCGCCAAGGCTAGAGTTTGTATCTCCCCAAACACAGATTAACCTGGGTGACAGCTTGGTGTAGACATCGGATACTTTAGATACTATTTCAGCTAATTGTTTAACGGGACTTTCACTTTGTAGCACAAGCGTGTGCTCTGGTTGGGGTAGTTCAAGTTCATCAAAAAAAATTTTATTTAATTCATACGAGTAATGTTGACCTGTATGAATGACCTCCAAACTCAGATCCTTCTTTTTTTTAAGATCCTTGATTATGGGAGCAAATCTGATTATTTCTGGTCTAGTGCCGAGAATAATAGCTACATTAGTTGTCATTTTTTATCTCTTTGCTGTAGACGTCCTCAATGAATTTAACAACATTTATCGACTCTGAAAGGTTCAAACCTCTTCCATTTGCTATTTCCTTGTATAGGGTTGGGTGATTCGGGCAAGATCCTGAGTACAACCCATATGAGTTCGGTTCTATCTTACCTGTCATTTTTGTAACAGATTCATCCCATGTTGTTTTTAAACTTGGAGATGAGAATTCGGCTATTTCGATTGAATCTAAAGCCTTGCCCCCGATTTTTATATACCCCCTCGATCCCATTACCGACAACGAGCATTCGAGGTTTCTAGGCTCACTCGCTATTGTAACTTCTAGAGATCCAGAGGCACCAGAAGGGAACTTTAAAATACTAAAGACAGTATCTTCAAACGGAATGGTTTTATGTTTATTGCTAAATGTAGATGAGGCTATAACTTTAGGAAGTCCGAATAGCAGCTGAAGTATGTCCATATAGTGTATGCCGACTTCGTAAAGAGTTCTCCCGCCCACGTGCAAGTCTGCGCGCCAAGAATCAAAATAGGATTCAGGGCGTTGCCACCTCTGTATTAAAGATACCGATCTGATTTCCCCGACGATACTATTTTTTAACAAGTTTTTAACGGTTTGAATCGCTGGGTTATATCTGACTTGTAGCACGGCGTAAGCCCTTAAGTTATTTTTTTTCGCTTGAGCAGCAATATCCTTTACTAACTTCGCCTCAAAACATATGGGTTTTTCTACAAGTATGTTGTAACCGCTCTGTAGTGAATGGATAGCTTGTTCATAATGAAAAGAATTTGGTGTGGCGATGACCACAAAATCCATTTTTCCTTTCATTTCATGTAACATATCCTCATAGTTTGTGAATCCCGGCACATTTAACTCTTTTGAGCGTAGAATTACCTTACTCTTGTCAATATCGGCTATAGCAACTAATTTAAAACAATCGCTGTTGTCCGTAATAGCTTCTAAATGCCTGGCAAATATATTTCCGCAACCGATAATCCCCACGGAATAAATTTTATCTTTCATTTGGATGCATCCTTAAAAACATTTATAATTATTTTCAAGTCGGTCTTTGTAAGATGCGGTCCCACAGGAATGGATAGTACCTCGTTAGACAACATTTCTGACACGGGAGAATTTTTAGTGTAACCCAACTTTTGGTAATAATCTTGAGCAGGTATAATTACTGGATAATAGATGCCATAACTAACTCCACTTTTTTCAAGCATTTTTTGAACTTTTTCTCTGCTCAGTTTGGATCCGCTGAGGATTCGGATAGTGAATTGGTGAAATACGCAGAATCTTTCAGGAAATATTTTAGGTACCGCAATACCAGGGAGAGAATTTAACTTGGAAATAAGATACTTTGCGTTTTCCTGCCTCTTTTTATTAAAAATATCTAATTTTCGTAATTGCTCAATCCCTATTGCGGCGTTAATTTCTGTCATTCGATAGTTATATCCAAGTGAATCTTGGTAATACCTGGCTTTTTGGCCGTGATTTCGGAACTTCTTCAGTTTATTGTAAAAAGCCTCGTTGTTTGTTGTCACAATACCGCCCTCACCTGTAGTCATGTTCTTGGTAGGGTAGAATGAAAAGCAGCCCATGTCGCCTAGACCGCCCACTTTAATATTTCTATATTTTGCTCCATGTGCTTGGCAAGCATCCTCTATCAAGTATAAATTGTGCTTTTTTGCTATTTTTAGGATTTTATCCATCTGTGCTGGTTGCCCATACAGATGCACGACTAATATCGCCCTTGTTTTTTTTGTGATTACTTTTTCAATAGATTCGGGGTTAATGTTATAGTCTGTTGCGTCTATGTCTGCAAATACTGGTTTTGCGCTACAATAAAGTATAGCGTTGGCACTTGCGACGAATGAAAATGGTGTTGTTACTACCTCATCGCCCGGTTTTAAATCCAGCGAAGCAAGTGCTGCATGTAATGCGGCGGTTCCGCTGTTAGTTGCGACAGCATATTTAACACCCACGTATTTAGCAAAATTATTCTCAAATTTTTCTGTGCCAGATTTCCAGAACGTAATACCTTGATTACAGCGTTACATTCATTTTTGCCCATCGTGGGTTTACTTATTTGTATTGGCATTTACAGCCTCCATCGTCGTATGACATACCTCGCAACCGGATTTGGGCAGGATACGACCACATTTACACACCCAAGCTTTAAATTTTGCAGGGTTACCAAGGTAAAGAGCGAAATCCGGAACTGACTTCGTGACAACACTGCCAGACCCTATCAGACAAAATTTTCCAAGTGTTATCCCGCACAAGATGGTGGCATTGGCGCCTATGGACGCCCCGTACTTTATAAGTGTTTTCGACATCTCCCAATCTGTAGACGCCTTCAAACCTCCGTTTGGATTTATGGCCCTTGGAAATTTATCGTTAGTGAATACAACGTGCGGACCGATGAACGCCCCCTCCTCAATTTCTACCCCATAATAAATCGAGCAGTTATTTTGAATTTTGACCCTACTACCGATTACTACATCGTGATCGATGTAGACATTTTTAGCTATTACGCACTCTTCGCCTACCCTAACGTTTTCTCGTATCTGGGTATTATTCCAAACAAATGTACCGTCTCCTATTAACTCTGGGTTCGAAACCTCTGCGGTAGCATGAATCTTTATCATATTTATGTATTATAGTTTATTTTTCAGACTCTACCAATATCGAAGTATCGGGCGACCAGATTTTTATATCCCTATTGATTTTGTTAGCTTGGAGCAACTCATTTAAGATATTACCAACGTTAAGCTTTGCAGCCTGAGTGATAATAACTTCCCCGGTCAAGTCTGTGTTATATACCATAGTTTGGTTGTTAGATTTTTCATCGGCTCTGCCATCATACACAATCATATTTTCTGTGAAATCCTTATAGAATTTTAAGTCTATGGTTCCTCCCAAATTGTGTAGGTTGAGGTTTGCAAGATTTTTTGAGAGTATACCAGACACTTCGTATATGTAACTATCAAGTTTGGCGTTGTCGATATCTAGTGGAACCCAGATTTTACGTTGAGTATTTTCAGAGCATCCCGGAAATATCATCAGGTCTTTCTTAATCGGGTTTGTGGTAGGTTGCAGGCTATATTTCGAATAGTAATTAATTGAAATCTTCTTAGATTCCAACCCGTTTGAACAGTTGAAAGTTATCTCCAGTTTAGGAGAATCTGGAAAAATCTTTGATTGTATGTCCTCGATGGTAAAAAATCTAGATGGTGCTGAGGTGGTAGCTATTTTCTCAAACAACCCATTGTTCATCAATGAGTGAATATAGTTAGGCAAGGTAGGGGATAAGATAATGGAAGTTTGATAATTTGAAGTAAGAAGGTTTATGGGCAGGTTTTTTATATACGCTTGCTTATACTTCGAGTTAACAAGTATGTTATTTACAAAAACATCATTGTTATCGGACGTGATAAAGCTAACCGCCCTTGTAAATTCTTTTAGGTGTATGTACTTCGGAAGATTAATCACGCTTTTTTTAGAAATCACTTTGTCAGCTAGATCAACTTCTGTATTTTTGTATTCAGGGAAAATATTTTTAGCGTTTACATAGAGTCCTAGAAGTATGGTTGTGAGTGCACCCAAAATAAATAGTCTTTGCTGCGCTATTATAAGAGTTGGTTTCTCTTGGCTTACGTGTTCACGAAAGTACAATAAGAGGCTGAGTAAAATTAATATGGATGTAGTAACATCCGAGAAATACGATGTCAGGTCAGCAGTTGATATAAACAATACCAGAAGAATTAAAAGAACAAGTACCGCGAGTAGGGGTAGTTTCGTGTGTGTGTATATGACCTTGAAAATAACAGGGTTAATCGATATTCTGACTAACTTTAGAAAAGCCAGGATGACAAGTAAACATGCAAATACTAAGCCGATTTCTCCCACACTAGTGGCTAGCAAGAAGTTCCTAAATGAAGTTTGAACGTCTTTCAGTACGCTATATATGATCAAGATATCGGGAAAGTTGATAAAGACATAAATAACAGATAGTACAATTAAAATTACACTGAAAAACCACTTTAACGCCACGAACTTTTTCCTGTTTATTGAAGCTACAAAACGAACGGGTACAAATAATACTATGAGGGTGGTCAACGTATATATGGCTGTGAATAAAAGTGCAGTTTGTGTTAAATTTTCGTCATGGTAGGGTGCTATTTTTCCATCGGGGGTATCCCTAGAAGGAATTGATTCTAAGAGCAGAGTGAGGAGCTCAGAATATTTTGAAGACACAAAATAGAGTTCAGGAATTACGTACAGACTCGATTCTTGAACAGGTATTTTTAGAAATTGTATCTCCAGTTCTGGAATACTATCGTCTTCATCCGTGATTCGTTGTAAATATGAAGAAGATTCAGATAGGTCTGTCACGCTATCGTAACTGCAAGAGTAGTCATCATATATATCGAAGTAGGAATCGCAAATAAGGATAGGGTTAGAAACACCAGTAAACATGCTATTTAAATTTATTTCCTTAAGAAGTTGAGATGTGGTAAACGAATGAAAGTCCGATCCTGTAATTCCAAAAATCCTTGATCTATAAAAATCTTCTGAACCGTAGGCGAAAGCAGGGGTCTCTCTATATAGTTGAGACACGACGCTCAATAAGAAGATTGGAATAGCAGCGAGTTTTCGGTATGAAAAGTGCTTCATCTTACTTTCTCTGGTAAAACAAAAACAGCTATACAAACTAGTGTGACTAGCAGGCCAAATTCAAACGCTGTGTTGTAAACCCGGGATATTCCCAGACCGAGTAGTACTGCAGATAAGATAAAAATTCCAATACATAACTCAAAGGCACGCTTTCTGCCCAACAAAAGAATCCAGAATATCAATAATAATAACAAGAACTTTGTAACAAAATTTACTATGCCCAAATATCCTCGCAATACTATCTGTAACAATAAGCCTGAAATTATATAAGTAGCAATTGATAGTCGTGCCCAATTCTTTCTAATTAAAGTATTCCCGGTTTCTGTAAAAAGCATTAAAATCACAAATATTGTGTTTACTATATTTAAGCTATTGAGTATTGATGTCAAAACTTGCATTTAATTTAAAGTGTAAATTTCCACAGTCTTATAGTCTACTACATCATAAACTTTGTAAAACAAAGCGTCTTTTTTAGTTGGGTTGTGTTCTTTAGTAATTGTATTGTATAGATGTAGTAACCCAAGATTGGATAGTTTATGAAAACAAGGGCTTTTCTGAAAGCTACCATCGAAATTTATTACATAAGCTTCGTACTCAGTGTTGTTCATGTATGTACAATCTGAAGCTGCAGGTATGGACCTCAACCCATGATAGGGGAACAGCAGGTAGGCAACATAGCCTTTTTCTTCAGGGAATACCAATACATTTTTGAATCTTGAGTTCGATAGATTCATGGAGTCAGAGATTCTTTTCGAACCTGCGACATTGGTGATTTTAGGGGGTATATAAAACTCCATGATAGCAAGCATGGCGGAAAATGAGATGAAGATAGAAAGCAGTGCGATTTTCAATTTTGTTGAGTTTTTAGCATTTTCCTGTCGTAGCTTATTAAAATAATTAAGTAACCAGATATAGCCGTAGCCTGTGAACACGAGCAATACAAGCAAAATATATATGCCAGTTCTTGCGAGAACGCGAAACATGGGAAAGAGTTTGAATAGAATAAAGCTGGGCGTGTGTATTTCGGAACCAGCAAGTGTGATTAAAGGAGGCATGGTAATCACGAAGAGTAAAACTGCTGTAAAAATTAGTATGTTGTAGGGTTCCCTTTCTGACGGGCTTATTTTATGCTTTAGATATTTTACCCCTACTAAGCCTAAGATTATATTAATAACTCCAAGATAGGAAGCTGAATGTTCACTCTTGAAGTAGTTAAAAGCTAGAAAATACCCCCAATTGTTTTGAAGTAGGTCGATAATTTTATCTGTATATTTGCCGAAAAATGGATTATCTATCGAAGGTAAAATATAGTACCAGGGGCGGGAACTAAAAATAATAAAATCTTCAATACTTCGGTTTAAAAAAGAACTTGGGGTGGGTATGGAATTGCTCCTTTCCAAGAAGCCTTGTCTTAAGAATCCGGATAATACCAGTGTTACACACAGTACGTAGGAGGAGATAAAAATTAGGAAATTTTTTAAACGCGCAATTTTTTGATACCCGGGTTTATGAAAAATTACCCCATAGAGATAGCTGGAAAATGTATGGGCGAAAACGAATAGTAGCATAATATACGCTAGGTAATTGCTGACACCGGTGATTAGAGCAAGAAGCAGTCCTAACACAAAATATTTATGTTTAAATTGCATAGTTAGATAGATACCCAGAAAAATGAGTGTAGGCCAAACTTGTACAAGATCTATGTGACTTCGGTATTGATATAGAAAGTATCCAGAAATATTAAAAAGTAAGGACATAAATAAGGAAACGTACTTATTTCGCAGAAACCTGTAAAAAAACCAAACTGTCGTGGAAAAGTTTAAAAAAAATGTAAATATCAAAAAGATATTGTAGAACAAAAATGGATCGGTCTTTGATGAGAAAAAATAATAAAAGCTCCACAGTATAGGTTGGTTATCATTAAATAAATTTATTGGACTCGATCCAGAAACTATTTTTTGTACTAATATTGTGTTCTTTTCGTATGCTGCCGGATAAACAAACAGGTTAATGTTGTCTTCGAGTGCGCCCAGTATATTATTTTTTAAGAAGTCGCTTATTATATTTAACATAAATTTTAACCAGCATGGTGGTACACAGGAGGAAAAAGGATAGAGCTGAAATTTTTAGCGATCTTTCAAAGTAAGCTTGTGGTAAATACACAATATCTAATACTGTAGACGTCGCACCGTCTGTGTCAACAGTGCAGTAAGCTTTTTCACAATAGTCATTGAGGTTAAATAGCCAAGTGTTCGAATATACATTACTTTTTACATGTAGCGTGTTCACAGCCCTCCCAAATTTATCGACCAGTTTCCAATTTGGATCAAAGCGCCCAATGAGTAGGATTGGTACGTACCCACACCCGCTTCTTATTTCTATACTGTATTTAGTTGGTGATGCCTTTTGATAATTTATTTCTGTGTCTTTACAATTGTTGGTTAAAGAGTAGTTTGTTATCGTTTCGGCCTCATTTTCTGTAATATCTTTCCTATCGACAAAAGAGGTGGTGCCGCTTTGTCCGTCTACCGACTCTAGCATTTTTTTAAGTGTTAGGTTACCGGTTAAAACTATTTTTGGACTAGATACTTTTTCAAAAGGGTAAGCTCCTCTCAATTCATAAATAGTGAAGAAGTCTTTTGCCATAACCGGTTCTAGTTTATCTGAGTTTTTTAAAACTCCGCTGTACTCAAGGGATTTTGTGACACCCTCCGGGCGTCCTTTCAAGCTCTTTCCAAAAAAGTAGTCCTCAGGAATATCTTTATGAAGCATAAGGTATTTGAATCCGAATAATCTCATTAAGGACGTCACAGATTCTTCGGATCGGGCGGTTTCTAAAAACTTTTTAAAATCACTGTTAAACAAAGTTTGACTCCAGGTTTGGTGGCCAACTAAGGAGCTGACCTGCAGAGCAAAACCTGCGTAGTTATTGTCTCTACCCCAGGAGAGCAAATAATCGGTTGTGGCAGTGAAAGAATAGAAGGTTCTACTGTATCTTTATCCAAAAAGGCTCTAAGTTCTCTGTAAGACTGTGGAATCTCCACCAGGTGGAGATTCCTTATCGAGCTACCTGCCCACATCGGCCACGCAGTAATAATGATCACTGTAATGTAGAGGCTTACCAAAATCGTCCTGATTTTTAATGAGGCACTTCTAAAGTAAATGAATGCATAAGATCCAAGTAAAATACTTGTAAAAACAATATATGGTACGAATTTGTAATACACTGCGCGGAACATTTGAAAGTAATACACTTTAGTAAACATGAATGTAAATATGCCACCTAAAGGTGGGTGATTACCTTTGGCGAGAAATGCAAAAATTGCCAAAGAAACTATAAGGAATTTTTCAAATCTTGTAATCTCCTTTTTTCTTAGATATATAAGTATTAGAAGCGGTAAAACAAAACTAGCCAAAATGAAAACTATGTTTTGTGTTAAAAATTTTCCGTATGGTAAGGTCTCTGGCGAATGGAATCCAAGAAATCTTGTGACGTTGATTAGTGAGGTATTCCTGCTGTTAAAATTTAGAGAGTTTATATTATTGTCAATGGTTATGTCGGCAAAGGGCGAGTCATTCCTAGAAAAAAGTATGGGTATATAGATGTACGCACTGAGTACCAAAACTTCAGCTATTAAAATAACAAGGTGCGCAGGCTTAATTTTTATAAGTTTTTTAAATACGAAAACGTAAGCTGCAAGAAACACGGCCGCACTTACTGTATTAGATACATTACCCCCTAGAAATATTACGATAACAAATGAGAAAAAAGTAATTTTAACAAAATCGGACTCTTCCTCAAAATTCTTTAAATATAGGTAGAAAATCCAGGGAAAAAGCATATAAGAAAGATGGTAATTGTGTTGCGGAAATGAAGTGAAAATCATCGTAAAGCTGTTAAAAGCATACTGAACGGACAGCAGTAGCTCGACAAGCTGTACCCAGACATCATCACCGAACCGAGAGTGAATCTTTCTTAGTAGTAATAGAAACCCGGAGGAGGATAGGAAGAAAAAGAAAAAAAATAGTATCCTCTCAATCACCATGTTTCCAAAACCAACACCGTAAAGTAAAAGTACGAACTGTGAGTAAATGAGACCGAATGTGGATATGACATTAGGCTCACCAGGAAAAGTCATGTCATCCCACATAGAAAAAGTTTGTCTAAGTAATATATCGCGGTCGTAGTATTTCAGCCCAGCATCGTCACCGATAAAATTTTTTTGTACACCCAGGTTTGTTAATGTTACATAAAGACTTAATACTGCTATGAAAGTAAACTGAAAGAATATAAGTTTTTTACTCGTCATTTGATTTAGCTAGGGCGATGATTTCTTCGGCAACCACCTCAACATTTTTTTTACTGTATTTTTCTGAGGCTAATTTTATACAGGCATTGTTCATGTTCAGATAATATTTATTCTTGGATATTTCGTCCAAAAGGTTAATAACCGAGTTTTCGTCGTTAGTGTCCACAAGCCACCCCACGTCATTCGGTACTAGGGATTCGTTCACGAGCTTTTTGGAGCCTGAGATAGCCGCGTATTTCGGAATCAGGATGGGTTTTCCACATGCCAGAGCCTCGATTGCGGGAAGTGCCAGGTAAGTTTCATCTGCGAATGCCCAGATCACATCGGCCTTGTTATAAAATTGCTTGAGTTCTTTTCTTTCCTTTATGTATCCAAAATAATGTATATTTGGACAATTCTTTGCTAGTGTCTCGACAACATTTGCGTCTTTACCTGCGCCAGCGAAGTTAAATTGTATGTCCGTACGGTGTTCTTTGTACATTTTTTTTGCTGCGTGTACAAGAGGAAAGCAAAGTTTGTCTTCATCAATTCTTCCTGCGTAAGCTATTGTCAAGGTGTTGCCCCCATTAGTTTCCTTGCTGTCGTTGGAAAAGAACACGTCGTCGGCAAAGTGCTCGTTTATAACTATCTTCTTTTTCTCTATGAAAGTTTCAGCATCTTTACCACTACCCTGTGAATTTACAACCACTATATCAACGGATTTACCTAGAAGTTTGAGTAAAAAAAGCAATGCTTTGTTTGTAACCTCTCCAATGAAGGTGTGGTACATTATTATTGATTTGGGGCCGAAAACCCTGACAAGCGGAGCGAGCGTGAGTCCTGTCGCTAACCCATTATATGTTACAAATGTAGGTTTTTGTAACGCAGTTAATATCAAACCACCGACGATTAAAGGTAGATTCCAAAGGAAATTTAATATTGGGCTTCTGGTTGTTATGTCTCCAAACTTGTTAAAAGCAAGATAGGGAATAACATGGTATTTGAATTTAGGGTTCTTACTTTGTAGTTCACCGAGACCTAATATGATTACCTCAAAACCGGAGGTTGCTAACACATCAAGTATTTTTTCAATGCTGAGCCAACTTCCGCATGGGAAGCATTGGGTTACCGCGATTATTTTTTTCTTATACATAGTTTGTTATTCTCTCTTGGTGATGATTCTGGCTGGATTTCCAGCTACAATTGTGAGAGCAGGCACATCTTTTGTTATGACCGATCCGGCTCCAATCACAGCTCCATTTCCGATTGTAACACCTCTTAGTATAATCGACTTTTCTCCTATCCACACATCATTGCCGACCGTAATCGGTTTATCGGTTCTTTCGTAACCTTGCTTATTGATATTTATGTCAGCTCGTCTGAATCCATGGTTAGTAGATATAAAACTAACATCTTTAGCAATCACCACGTCATCGCCTATTATTATGCCGTCTGTTGCGTAAAATGCGATATTTTTGCTCATCCAGACGTTATTGCCAATTACAATGTCGCCAGGAGATTCTATTGTCATTCCGGGGAACGCTGTAAGATTAATCCCTACTCTTACCCCCATAACTCTCAGAGACATCTCAGTAGTTTTCGTGAGTATGAAAAAATACAACTTCTGCATAAATTTTAGGAATTTGTACATCATGTATTTTTCCTAATTATAACTTTCAGAATCGGCGAGAGCCCAACAAACAGCCTACCAAAAATCAGTTTATCCATAGGTGTGTAACCGCCACCATAAGTTTTTTCAATTCTGAACCCGTGGAACTCGAGAAAATCCTTCAATCCTCTTATGGTAAAGGCGCGGACATGCATAAGGACGTTGTCGTAGTAAAATTTTTTAGCGAAAGGTATCTTACCAAACTCTGATCTTAAGCAAGATATTTCTGTGGATAGTGGTTGGTAGCCTAACATTAAAGATAGTATTGAATGCCACGAGCCCAAGTTTGGTGTTGTTAGGTAGACATTACCACTGTCGTTTAGTACGTCTTTGATGTCTAATATGAATTTATCTGTATTAACTATGTGCTCGATAATCTCGGAAGCGATAATTACATCAAAATAACCACTAGCGTAAGTTTTCTTTATATTTTCTATATCGCCTAAATAAAATTTAACAGCGGAGTTTTTAAAAACCTTCTCTAATTCCTTATTGTTATCTATTGCGTGGTATTCTATGAAATTTTCAGGAATATTTTCTTTATCCATCCTTTCTAATAAAAACTTATAGTTGTACCCATCGCCACAACCAATATCAAGAACTTTGACGGGGGTGTCACCGCTACTACTTCTTAGGTGTTCCAGTATCAAATCTATTCCTTCTTTCCACCTTGCTTCCCTTCCAGGAGTATATTGTCCGTCTTGCTTTAGCTTCATCTTTTAATTTTACATCAAAACCTATTTCGTTACTTATGGAACATGTGCCCGTCTTAAATTCTTAACGCTTATAGTATTCAAATAAAAATTGCTGTAAATTGTTCTTGTATGGTAAAGATAAAGCGAAACCATTCATTATTGCTTATTATTGCGCTATCAATTATATTTATTGCCTCGTGGCAATACAAGATACTGAGGTCTTCAATAAGTGATGACTATGTTGGAAAAAAGTTCGCGCGTAGAGATGCGACTGGATTAAATTTCCCAGTGGCGGCGAGTTTTACTTACTTTTATTACTACCTTAATTTTTATCCGGTAACAACACAAAAAGAATATCTCGACTATTCGAAAGAACACGCCCAGAAGTTATTCGGCGACCCCCGTGTACCACTAAATGCAGATAATAGTTACTATATACTTTGGGGAGAGCATGGCAAGTCGTTGATACTACTTTTCGATGCATTTTTGAAGCAAAGTCCCCAGACTCTTACTCTAAAGAACTTTAATTACTTGTTTTTTTCTTTCACCCTTATACTTCTGCTGATTTTTGCGGTTACTTGTAAACAAGCAGTTCTAGGCATCGTGCTTGTATTATTTATGGGATCAAACCCTTTTCTTATATATGAGTTATATGGTAGAGAAAATATTTTCGGACTTGGCGGTGCGGTCGTATTATTTAGTGTGGCATTATTGTTACCACTTATCTTTGAGAAAAAGGAGCTAGGCAAGTATTATCTGTTTATTGTGCCCGTGTTGCTTGGTTTATTTTTTGGGCTTATTGCACATATAAGAACGGAATATCTCGTTGTAATGCTATCCTGCATTTTGGTTTTTTTGTTTGCCAGGTCGATCGATTCTAAGAAGAAAATACTTATAATCACAATATTTTTGTTAAGTTTCGTTGGTTTTACGAAAGCTGTGGAAGTTTATTTCAACAGACTCATAGAAAGAACATACACACAGCTTCAAAAAACCGGCCGAACTATTCAGGATATGCAGGAAAGTCGCACAAATTACCATTCATTTTGGCAGCCATTTTATCTTGGACTATCGGATTTTGATAACAAGTACGGAATCACTTGGAGTGATGCCGCAGCTTACAAAAACGCTGAAAAGTATTTGTTAATTAAGTACCCGGAAAAGTATAAAGCACTGGACAACAGGGAATTATGGAGTGTGCAACGAGAATACAACGAGTTTTTAAGGTGCCAAACATTACTATTAATTAAAACAGATCCGTTGTGGTACCTTACAATTATTGGGAAACGTATATTTACATTATTTAATGAGGTTGTTCCTTTGGGTTTAGCAGTAGGTTCTGATTTTTTCAAAATACCGTTCAGTGGGTGGTTACTGCTACCATCTATGATTTTATTTGGCATCAAAAAAAAATTCAATTACTTGATAGTATTGCTGTTCCCACTGTCTTTATCAATTCCGATAGTAGCTATACATTCTGCTAAAGGTATCACGAGCCTTACTGTTTACCACATGTTCAATGCTGCGGTAATAATTAGTTTTATTATTAATTATTTGTACAAATCGCAGTTTATACGTGGCTTGTTTAGTAGAGTATTTGAAAGGTTAAAACTATTTTAACTATGAAAAACAAATTTATATCCATAGTAATTCCCATTCATAATGAAGAGAAAATGCTAGAAAAAAATATTACAGAAATTGTAGAAAATATGAATCGCTCAAAAGTGAAGTATGAGATTATTTTAATTGAAAACGGTTCTACAGATAAGACTTATGATGTAGCATCAAAAATTTCCGAAAGGTACAATCGTTTTGATTTAGTGCGCATTAATTGTGCAGATTACGGTAAAGCACTAAAAGTGGGTATGGCAAGAGCAAGAGGATACATTATAGTGAACTATGACTTGGATTTTTACGATATTGATTTTGCTTTGCAAGCCATAGCCTTGGAACCTTTCGGTTACGATATAATAGTAGCCTCAAAAAACTTGAGATTGTCCCGAGACCTCAGAAGTTTTAACAGAAGGATCATATCTAGCATATATAAATATTTTTTGTATTACGGGTTCGGTTTAAACGTCTCGGACACGCACGGGATAAAGGCATGGAGAAACGATTCTATACTGCAGCGTTTAATTAACGAAACAACGCAAACAAAAGAAATTTTTGATACCGAGCTGATAATTAGATCACAGTACGCGAAAAGGAAATTATTAGAACTACCTATTACTATTAACGAGACAAGAAAATCTGTATCAAGAATACTTCCACGTGTTATTAGAGGACTTTGGCAGCTTACTAAACTGTGGTTTCTACTGAGATTGAGAACTGTTATATGAATATGTTTATATGCCCAATATGTGGCAGTAAGAGTTACATAAAAAAATATAAAATAATGGGATACAATTTGCTTCAGTGCAGTGAGTGCGGCGTTATCTTGTTGGAACATGGAATGGACTTTTCACAAATAAAAGGGATATATCTAAAAAACTATTTTAATAATAAAAACTCGCTAGTTGGCTACATAGATTATTTTAGTATACAAAAAGGGCTAGAAAGAACTTTCGAGAATAGATTGAAGACAATACAAATTTTAAGAAATCCAACTAATCTATTAGATGTTGGGACCAGTACGGGAATGTTTTTGAAGGTGTGTAATGATGGGGGAATTAATGCTCAGGGCATTGAACTATCCGATGAAGCTGTGAAATACGCTAGGAATACACTCGGGGTTACTGTTACACACACATCTTTAGAGGAATTTGTTTCAAACGAAAAGTTCGACATTATAACTTCGTGGGATGTCATAGAACATATTTATTCTCCCAACCCTTTTCTCGATAAGGTCTACGAGCTTCTAGCCGACGGTGGTTATTTTGTCTTCACAACGGGTAACATAGAGAGCCTTGTTGCAAAAATTTCTGGAAAGAGATGGCATCTCTTCAACTTACCGGATCACGTCTTTTTTTATTCGGAGAAAACGATAGCTAGATTACTAAATAAGCATAAGTTTAAAGTCATCAGAATATCATATCCGCACAGTACTTATAACCTTAGTTACTTATTGGAACGGTTTATGAAGACGGTGTTGAGGGTTAATAATCCGAAGTTAATACACAGCCTGGCCTATAATCAGATTTTTAAAAACTTAGTTATTCCGTTTAACCTGTTTGATATAATGCAGGTTGTTGCAGTAAAACTGATTGACGATAAATAGCGCATAGCCAAGCTATTTATTATAACTGTGAAAAGATATTACTTTATAGTTGCTCTTTAATTCCTTCTCTAATGTTTCGAGGTTTTTTATCTCTTTCCTCGGTAGCGACACGTTGCCCCAATGTTCTAGAACTGTCTTGTTAGGGTAGTGTTTGAACAAGTACTGTAAATAAGTTTCATAATCAGAGACAAACGATCCTTCGGATTCGTCGATGTTGTTCAGTATTGCCTGATACCAATTTGTACCGCAGTGTTTTTCAATGTTGTTTTTTAGCTCTTGTAGAATTTTCTTATCGTATAGACCGTGGTGGCTTGTAAGATTTAAAACAGGTTCTATTTTCTCCCCGAGAAGTTTCCTGTAAGTAGTGAAATACGGCATGTGTGGTAGCTCGCTGCTACACGGAATAATATATTTTCCATCGTATTCAAATACCCGCGGTCTTATGAAAACAGTGTCCGATTCTGTTATTAGAAAATGTGAGGCGGTTCCGAGATTGACGGCACCCCACTTGAGTAGCTGTTGAAATAACCACCCAGATCTGTTTACCCCCTTGTGGAAATATTTAACATCCTTAATTGTTATAGGTAACAGGAAATTTTCATCTACAAATACGCACATTTTTTCAGCACAAAGTGTTTTAATTTCTTCTGAGGGCGGACTGATTATGTATATATTTCCTATCGGGTGTTTTACGTACTTTCTTACGGAGTCAATCATGTGTCTTACAACCTCGAAGTCTTTTTCAATTGTGGGGAAAATGATATCTATTGGTAGGGAGCTGTGTATTTCGGCTCCCGTGTTAATTGTTTCGTTATGCGCGAGTTTATAAATTGTTCGTCTGTTTTTAACGAAAATAATCGGATGTATTACGAAATATGTAAGTTTCTTTAGTATCGAGAGGGGATTTTTCAAGTAGAGTTTAATTCTGTACATTTTTAGTTGCGAAATTTTTCTGATAGAACTCGTAGGATTTTCTAATACCGTCTTGCATATTTATCTTGCATATAAATCCAATGTCACGGAGTTTGCTGGTTTCCAAAATCCTTATCGGCGCGCCTTCCGGCTTACTTGTGTCGAAGAACAGCTTCCCACGGTAACCAACCACATCCTTAATTATGTTTGCAAGTTCCCTAATTGTAACTGCTTGGCCGCTGCTTAAGTTAATTATCTCGTTTTGTTCGTAGGTTTCCATCAGCAACAGTAATGCGGAGACAAGGTCCTCAACATATATAAAATCCCTCGTAGCGTTACCAGAACCCCAAATAGAAACTTGAGCATCTCCGGTTATTTTGGCTTTATACATCCTGTCGATGAGTGATGGTATGACCTGTAAGGAACCACTTTTAGAAAAGTCTTCTCCCTCACCATATATGTTCGTCGGCATACACGTAATAAATTGTTTTTGGTACTCAGATGATATTTTTTCACATAATTTCACTCCGGCAATCTTTGCAAGGGCGTAAGGGGCCTCGGTCTCAGAGAGCGGGCCAGACATGAAGTATTTTTCTTTCATGGGTTGTTCACAATTAGCTGGGTAAGCTGCCGCCGATCCGATAAACAGCAGCTTTTTTGAGTCGCTTTGATGTGCTGCCCAAATCACGTTATTCTGTATAGCTAGATTTTCATATAAAAATTCTGCGGGGTAGCGAATTTTGTCCGCTATGCCCCCCATTTTGGCTGCGAGGAGAAATATATACTCCGGTTTATGTTCAGAAAAAAATTTGAACACCTCTTCTTGTTTGGTTAAATCCAACTCATTTCTGTTGGGTAGCAGAAGATTATGGTAGCCACCCGCTTTGAGAAGACGCACCAAATTACGTCCCACTAATCCCTCGTGGCCCGCAACGTAAATTTTTGAATTTTTATTCATACGTTAGTATCTTTTTGAACAAATCTATTTCATCTGATGTAAGCTCCGGGTTATTGCCAAAGTAAAATCCATTCTCGTGGACGTACTGTGCTGTGGGGCAGTCGGGTTGACCGGCTAAATATTCACGCAGAAAAGGTTGAAGAGCTATGTTTCCCGCGATTATTGGTCTGATTTCTATTTCGTTATTTTCAAAGACTTGCTTATATTTCATAAAAAGATCTTTTGATTTCGTTATCACCGGAATTGCAAAATTCGATATCTTGTCCATTTTACTTGTTGATATATTATGGAGATCAGGATTATTATCTATCACCTGCGAAACTTCTTTCCAGTTCTGTTCTCTTCTTTCAACTATTTCGTCCCAGTATCCTATTTGAATATTGCCGATGTACGAGGTTACTTCTGTAGGTCTAACGTTGTACGCGGGCTCGTAAAAAGTGTATTTGTCGTAGAAAGTGTCTTCGGGGACATTGTATCTTTGTCTTGTGATCTTTTTCCTGTCTTCCGTCAAATTTCGTAACCAGCCGTGCGATCTGACCATGAGTAACATATCATATAAATCCGGGTCGTCGGTACACACAACACCACCCTCTATGGTGGACAGGTGATGCCCTACAAAAGTAGAAAACGTTGAGGCAACTCCAAAATTTCCCAACAACCTGCCACTTGTTTTGGATCCCAGCGATTCACAGTTATCTTCTATAAATACAATATTTTTGTCGTCACAAATTTTTCTTATGGCATCTATGTCGTCGCTAAACCCTAAAGTGTTGGTGAGAAATAGCCCGTTAAGTTGGGATATATTCTTCATTAGAATCTCCGGTGATAGGTTTAGCGTGTCCAGAGAACAGTCCAAGATGTATGGGTGGAGTCCTAGTTGAGTCAAAGGCATAACATTGGTTGCCCAAGTTAATGCTGATACTCCGACAGTCCCCCCTTTTTTTAGTATCTTTAGATTTATAAGTGATTGGATAAGTATTAAATTTGCGGAACTACCGCTGTTTACAAAAACTGCATACTTCCGTTGCTGCTTTTTTGCGAAGGCCTTTTCGAAGGTTGCGCATTCATTTCCCATACTGAACTTGTTACAGTTAAGTATAAAATCAGCTAACTTTTTTTTCGTATCAGTTTCATTATAGAAACTCGATTTTATTAAACCTATCATTTGCTCAGCTCTTCCTTGACCATCAATTCTATTAATTGTTTATAATTTGTTTTTGGTGACCAGCCTAGGGCGTGTTTTGCTTTTGAGTAATCACCCAGGAGTATATCGACCTCTGTTGGTCTAAAATATTTTTTGTCCACCTCCAGAATAACTTTGTTCGTAGCTGAGTCGATGCCTTTTTCGTCTAAACCTTTTCCTTGCCACCCTAGTTTGATGTCCAGTATTTTGCATGTCTCCTCTACGAATTCTCTAACAGTATGGGTTTCTCCTGTAGCCAAAATGTAATCATCGGGTTTTTCTTGTTGGAGCATCAGCCACATACCCTCTGCGTAGTCTCCCGCGTAACCCCAATCTCTCTTTGCTTCCAAGTTACCCAAACTTAGTGGTTTGTCGCTACCCTTTTTTATTTCTGTTAACCCCTTAACAATCTTTTTTGTAACAAAATTTTCACCTCTCCTAGGAGATTCGTGGTTAAACAGTATTCCATTACACATGTATAAATTATAGCTTTCTCTATAATTGACGGTCATCCAAAAAGCGTAAACTTTTGCGCAACCGTAAGGAGAGCGGGGGTAAAATGGTGTGGTTTCTTTTTGCGGTGTTTCTCTTACTTTTCCGAACATTTCTGAGGAGGAGGCTTGGTAAAAACGTATGTTGCTATCAATGTTTTTTATTGACTCCAGTAGATTTACACACCCAATGCCTGTAATGTAGCCCGTGTTTTGAGGCATATCGAAGCTTATACGTACATCAGTTTGTGCCGCTAAGTTGTACACTTCCTCCGGTCTAATATCGCTGAGTACTTTTACTACGGTATTTGCATCGGTGATGTCACCGTAATGGAGAAGGATTTTATTCGCATTTAGAAGGTGGTCTATTCTGTATGTGTTGGGATTAGAGGATCGTTTTATCAGGCCATGTACCTCGTACCCTTTTTCCAAAAGGAGCTCTGCTAGATAGCTACCGTCTTGACCTGTTATTCCTGTAATTAAAGCTTTTTTCATTTTACTTCGAATATTTAACGATTTGTAAATCATTATATTACAATCTAAGTCCCGAGCATACCAGGATGTATTACCCCCCCCAATTAATATGGAGCACATATCCCTAAAATCAAGCCATCCTCTACAGCTCATTCCATATCTAGTATAATGGGAAAAATTAAATAACTGAGAGAGACCTTCTATTTAATACTTTAAATCTGACTTTTTTGAAAGGAACAAATAATGAATTCTGAAGAAATTAGCCGTAATTTATACTCTATATCGAAGAAATCAGGACTCTCAAAACCTGAAAAATTTAGAATAAAAGCAGCCCTAAACCTTATAGGTTGCGGTAAGAAAGTTCTAGATCTTGGATCTTACAACGGTGTAATTACAACGGAAATAAGTAAGTGCAGTAACGAAGTTTGGGCTTTCGATGCGTCAGACTCTTTTGAAAACAAGTACCGGCAAGTTGGTATACCTTTTGTTCGAGGCGATGTGGAAAAACCCCTACCATACGAAAGCTCTTTTTTTGACGTGGTGTTTACCGGCGAAGTGATCGAACACCTTGTGGACACCGACATTTTTTTGGATGAAATAAAGAGGGTACTAAAGAGGGACGGTTGCGCGATCATTACAACACCTAATGCCGCTTCATTTCCGCGGAGGCTCCTTCTTTTATTAGGAATGAATCCGTTTTTCGAGGCTTCTCCAAAGTCCGGGGGTGAAGAAATTGCAGGCCATTTGAGGTATTTTACTTACGGTCTGTTTAAAGATTTTTTGTATTCACATGGGTTTGAGATAGAAAAACGTACATCGGATGTTGTTAACTTTTCTTCAAACGTGTCTTCCCGAATTTTAGCTAAGATTTTTCCTGCCTTAGGAAGATCCATAATTGTGAGAGCGAAAATTCGAAAATGAATATAATATTTAAGCAACATGTCTAGTCAAATGACAGCACAGGTTAATAGCTCTCGTGCCGTAAAGGTAAATCTGGGGTGCGGACCTAGCGGTATTGACGGCTGGATAAATTATGATTGGGGAATACTTCCTCTATTATCGAAGTTACCAGTTCTACAAAAAGTTGTGTTCGGAGCTAAGCTCATTCCTTCTTTTTATTTCTTAAAGTGGCCCAAGTTGAGGCTTGTCAACATTAAACATAAATTGCCCCTTAAAGATAATTCCGTTGATTACATCTATTTCTCGCATGTACTGGAGCATTTCGAACCATGGGAAGCTTTGTCCGTACTAAAAGAATGCAAACGCGTGATGAAAAGGGGTGGCGTTTTAAGAATTGTAACGCCGGATATTCGTAAAATGGTCAATATCTATCTTAATTCCGGTGGCAATACTCGCGCTGCGAAGATTTTGTGCAATATGTGGTGGGGGTTCGACAAAGACAAACAACCCGCAAATTTTCTAGGCAAGATATCGAGAAGCTTTACCAGGGAGCATCTTTGGAATTATGACGAAGAAGAGATGGAAGCTCTTATCAGGTCAGCTGGATTTGAACACTTGGCATGGGTTTCGATCGGCACGGGAGAAGTACCCGATATAGAT
>Ga0209317_1001108_pt1 | contig 25857 bp, 6 predicted proteins | sample RifGroB2_FD_183994 | JGI IMG/M metagenome (GOLD analysis project Ga0209317, IMG submission 183994) | Soil microbial communities from Rifle, Colorado, USA - Groundwater B2 (SPAdes) (version 2) | ecosystem: Environmental > Terrestrial > Soil > Unclassified | place: Rifle, Colorado | collected...
CGTTACATCTTCCCTGCCTTTTTTTTATGCAATCCGCTGATGCTGCCAATTTAAAAACACTTTTGCCGACGATCCACCCGTTATCCACAACGCTATCCACAAACGATGGGGACAAGGGGAGATTGCGGGGCATTTCAACGCAGATTCGGACAGTTGGGTACCGCAGCGAGGAGAGGGAGGGGCGCCGCCACCGCCCCGCATGGCGTAAACGCAAAGAGAAACAAAGGGGAACCAAGGAGTCGGGAGACCCGCCGGAAAGGGGCGGTTCAAGCTGAAAAAGGAGGCGCCCTGAAGGAGGCGCCTTGAAAGAGCGGACGCGGGAAAGTCCTAGAAATGCGCCGCGTGCCGGTCGGCGCCCGCATCTTTGTGTCTCGCGCCGGCTACGGCGAATTCCTTGTGGCAGCAGCCGCAGTTGACCCTTCCTCCCGCGGCCGTCCCCCATGGCGTGAGGTTCCTGGAATCGCACCACTCACAGTACCAGACATAATATTCGCCCATTGCCATCGTCCTCATATCGATCCTCCTCTCGTCTCGTTCTTTTTGCGAAAGAATATAAGGGATCAATATGACAGCATCGTGACAAAGCGGCAAAGAACGCGCAACAAACGCCGCCACGTGAACTGCAAAATGGCAGGCCGTCCGCTGGGCAGCCTGCCATTGTTCATACCTGCAAGGTCCGGTTTAGAGCGATCCGGCTCCCTCATTGCCCGCCGTTTTTAGCAGATACCACTTCCGCTCCATTGTCTTGAGGAGTTCATCAAGCTTTATCCTGGCATCAGCAGTTCCGGCTGCTCCCCCGATCAGGTCAATAATTCGGGTCAGCGATTCTATCTCCTTTTCCGCGTCCTTTCCTGTCAGCGGGTTCAAATCTACCTGGGAGAGCTTGCTCTTCGCATCCGCCAGCAGCACGTTTTCATCGGCCGTAGCCGTGACAGCGCCCAGATCGGAAATAGCTCCAGCCAGAAGATCCGAGGAATCGCTGGAAACTTCCAAGGTAAGTTCCGTCACGGCATAGAGCCTGTAATCCTCCTCGTTCGCGTAGTAGACCTCCGTCACAGCCTTGTACTCGCCCTTCACGTCAGGCAGGCGCAGGTAATAACGGAACTTCGCCGTCTGCGAAGACTCCAGTTCCTGCTCCCAAATGAAGCCCTCCTCGGTAGTGGCCCCCTCCGGCGGCGTGTCGTCGGCGACAGTCGCTGACGGCAAGATCTCTTTGAACCTGAGGCGTACCGGCTCGGTCGAGTTAACAGCGGCGATGTCTATAGGCACGGCTCCCAGGGCATGGACTTTGTGCCGCTCAGGCTTCACCAGCGTCACGGCATCGCCGAGAAGTCCGGCCGCCGCCCCCGCGTCCTTGCTGTTCAATAGATCGAAGGTAAAGAGCACGACCTTGCCCGCCCCGTACTCGTTATAGACCACCGCAGGCACCTGTCCGCGCTTGTCCGCGGCGAACCCGAACACAGTTGCGGTATCGGCGACCACGCTTCCGACCACGCATTTCGCGCCGCTTAGCAGTGACAGGGGGGCGGTGAGAGGGCTTTCGGAAAGGTTGACGGGGATTCCATCGCTGGTGGTTTCGCCGGTCAACTTCATGCCGAATACATCCTCGAGGCTCGGGTCGGCGCCAGGCTTGGTCTTGATGTAAATGAGACTGTCCCCGTAGTTGACCGCCTCGCGCAGTTCTCCCCCGACCTTCTCGTCCCTGTAGTCCAGCAGGAGATAGCTGCTGTACTTCCCGGATCGCAGCGCAGACTTGAACTCCTCCCCGTCCTTTGCGACACGGTACTCCACCCCGCGAGAGGAGAGAATCGACCTGACCGCGTCGATGGCAGCCTCGTTTTTGACCCTGTTGAGATTGTCGGTCCAGGCTCCCACAAGCACCGCCGACTCAGGAGAAATTTCCTTCACCAGCTCCGTTCTTATCAGCCGTACTGTGAGGGAGTGTTTCTCTTCCTCATTCCCCACGTTATCGATGGACTGGAATCGGATGTCGTGTTTTCCCGCGGCCAACCCACTCAGGGTGAACCCTTCGCCGAACGGCAGCCATTGCCCTTCGTCGATCCGGTACCAGATCCGATTAATTCCACTGTCGCTATCGGTGGCGGCCAGGGTGAACACCGTTACAGGGGAGACGGTAGTAACGCCTTCCGCCGCCAGAGAATCGGAAGCAGTGAGGACGGTCGTCGGTACATCCTTATCGAGCCAAACCAGCAGGCTCTTCTCCTGCTCCTGGTTCCCGGCTCGGTCGACGCTGCGGTAGTAGACGGTGCTCTCCCCCGCCGTGGTCAGCGTGAACGGAGCATAGGGAGTCCAGGCGCCGCTGCCGATACGGTATTCGGTTTTCGCCACTCCGGAGAAATCGTCGCTGGCGGTGAGGGTGAAGAGCGTGCCGGGCGAGACGTAGAGCTTGCTCGCGGCCTCGTATCTCGCGCCGTCGAGGTTAATCGTGGTGACCGGCGCAGCGCTGTCCATCTGGACCTGGAAGTTCACCGAGACCGGGGCGCTCTGGTTGCCGGATCGGTCCACAGCCCTGAAGCTGACGGTGTGGTCGGGGGCCTCGGTGGCGCCGGGCTCCCATGAAGTTACGTATTTTCCCAGCGCCGGGTCCGCGAGCACAAGCGCCTTCCACTCGCCGCCGTCCAACTGGTATTCCACCCTTTCAACGCCTGATGCGTCATCTGTGACAAATACAGAAAACGGAACAATGGTGTTGTAGATGGCATTTTTCAGCGGCGAATCAACGGAAACCACCGGCGCTTTGCCGTCAATCACCGTGAACGTAGAGCTGGCAATATTCTTAACGTTACCCTGAACAACATACTGGAGTAACACTTGGTACGACTTCAGTTCCAATGCCCCTGACAGGAAGGCAAAATCCAGAGTCTGCGAGCCGTTCACCGACAGGTTTATCGTCCGCTGCGCCGATGTGACGATTGCCAGTGTTGCTGGGTCGATTATAACGGCTTGAATCACCGTAGTTCCAGTTTCAGTGTTTCCTTTGTTGGCGACCGTGAAGACACCTTTTATATCCTGCCTCTGTATCACTGAAGCGGCATCGATGCTTAATGTACCGCTGAGGCTCCACGCGGGCCTTATGGTGAAGGAAGAAGAGCTCGCGGATACCGCTCTCCCATCAAGATAGGTCTCCAGTTCGGCCCGATACTGGCCAGGCCTGTGCAGGCCGGTGTTCCATTTAAACAAGAGACTGCTGCCATCTCCGGCAAAGAGATAGCGGACAATCTTTTCCTCACTGGATACCTCGGTGTTTTCCGAGTCAATGATGCGGACCTTCGTTCTCAGGTTCTCAATTATGGTATTCCCACCACCGTTCTTGATCGAGACGCTCAAGCCGACATCCTCTGTTGCTCCATAATCCCTTCTGTCGGGGACCGACTCGGAAGTGATGCGGATGTCCGGGAGAATGACCAGAGGCACCACGGCCTCGATAATCGTCCCGTCCCCCTTTGTGAACTCGCTGTGCAACCGGTAGGCACCGGGGAAAGTTCCTCTTGTATTCCACGTGAAGGGGTGACTTTCGGTACCATACTCGACTGTTGTCGCCACAGAGTCGAATCCGGCTATCCTGGCCCCGCTCTCATCCTCTATCGCTACATTTAAAACTCCGTCCATTGCCGTGCCGCTGTTGCGCATGATGACGGCTATAGTGGCCTCCTGATTGCTTCCGTATTCGGCAGCGTCCAGGGTAGCGTTTATCAGCAACTCCTCCTTGTCTGTTACGTAGAACTCTCTGGTCGCATGGTTATTGTTTTTATCACCCTCCATTACCGTGTTGGAGGCGTCAACGATCGCTATAATGCTGTTCATTCCAGCAGGTAATCCAGCAGGCAATTCGGAATTGATCGAATACTCGGCTCCGGCTGCGAAGTTCAGTACATCTATAGTCTTAAGAAGCTGCAGGTTACCGTTCGTGTCCCACAGATACAGGCCGAGATCCACATTTTCCGCGGCTGTCTCACGCAGGTTCTTAACAACAGCTGAAACAGTAACTCGTTCACCAGGCTTGGGAAACGCCGGATATACGAAGATGTCCTCTGCGGAGACCGAGACATCGGGTAAGCGACTGGAATCGAGCGTCACCGAGACTGGTTGAGACGGTTGACTCTGATTCCCTGTGTCGTCTGTCGCAATCGTCTTGAAGAGGTTTTCTCCCGGCTCCAGCACAACAGAACCGAAGGTGTAGAGGCCTTTGGGCCGAACGGAGGTAACGTAGGTCATATTGAGGCAGAACAAGACACCCGAATCGGCCCAGACAACAGAGTAGGACGTCAGGAGGTTTTTCTTGAGAACCCTGCTTTCGGCATCGAGACTGTGCATCAACAAGGTATAGGAGTTGGTTTCCCTCCTCACGTAGCCGATGTGGCGACTGTCACGGGACCAAGCTGGCAACGCGTCAGGCTCCAGCGAATCGGTGAGCTGAGACAGCGCTCCATTTTGTACATCGTACAGGTACAAGTCGTCATGCCCTTTCGTTGCAGAGACAAAGGCTATCTGCTTCCCATCGGGTGACCAGGTGCAGTTGGCAGGACTAGTCTTATCGTCGATCACGACAGAAGCGCCGCTTGCCGTGTTGGCCACGGAAAGTATCGTCCCCTGCAAGTAAAGGTACGCAGTCCCATCAGGAGAAAGGAGTGGATTGGAGGCGTTGGCGCCGTTCGTCAACTGGCTCATGACCCCTGTTTCAAGTTCCTTCATCCAGACGTCTTGGCTCCCATTCTTGTTGCTTATGAAGATGATTTTGGTTCCGTCCGCTGCCCACGACGGCTGATTCTCCGACACGTTCACGTCCGTAGTCAAAGGAGTGGACGTATTCGTCTTAAGGTCAAAAATCCCAATCCTCGTCGTACCGCTGGAATAGACATAGGCGACCTTGGTCCCGTCGGGAGACCATTTGGGTGAAGATCCCCCCATTGCGATCCGGGTAACAGCATTAGTAGCTGTGTCCTTGATGGAAAGGGTGTAGGTGCTGTAATCGTAGTAGGTGAATCGTGTCCCGTCCGGCGACAAGGCGTAGGGATTTCCGCTATAGGGGACGTTGATCTGCGAGTCGACATCCATCTGCAGCGCCGTAGTGGTTGCAGCGTAGACGTTGTCCCTAAAGAGGTCGACAGACGCTCCCGGCTCCGCGTTGCCGACGATATCGACTACGCTCTTGTACAACCGCACCGGCGTATCGCTGAGGGTCGGAGAGAAGATGACCGGCGGCGCAGGAGCAGAAGTATCCGCGGGCACACCGGAGGCTTCCTCGGAGAACTCTCCTTCGTTACCGGCGGCATCGAGTGTCGTCACGACATAGAAATACCTCGTGCCGATCGTGACGGTTGCATCGAGATAGGTAGCTGGGGTGACCGGTACTGGGTTCACTTTGCTGTACGGGCCACCAGCAATCGTGCTGCGATATACGTTGAATGCGGCTGCTGCCGTTCCCGGTAGCGTCCACTGCACCTCAAGGCTGCTCCCTTCGGAGACCGCAACCACAATTACGTTCAGGGGAGCAGCCTGCAGGGGGACCGATACGAAAACCTCCACCTCGTTAGACGGCTCGCTTTCGTTCCCGGCTGCATCCAACGCGGAGACCCTGTAGCGGTAAGTGCCATTGGGTACCGAGGGATCGACATAGCCGGACCCGCTGACTGTAATGGAGCCATTGGTCTTCACCCAACCCAGCGCGTCCGCCCGGTATACATTAAATCCGACAGCATCTGGGTCTGAATGGTAAGTCCAGCCGAGGGTCACGTCGGACCCCGCTGCGGTAGCGACCAGCCCCTGCGCGGCCGACGGCGGGGTGACATCGCCGACGATTGCCGTCACTTCATCCGAGAGAGCCCCTTCGAAACCGATGGCGTTGACGGCTGCAACTTGGTAACGGTAGATCTTGTCCTTGAGTCGGGAATCTTGCCAAAGCGGTTCAGTCACGGGGATTTCTTTCCGTATTCGGACCTCGTTTATGCCTACCCGTTTGACGTATAGGGCGGACGTGGTCTGGGAAATATAGACCCTGATCTTATCGGTTCTAATGGGGGCCGCGATCTCCAAGGAGTTATACAGGGAGGTGTTATTGCTCATGGTAGCCAAGGTTGTCCAGCCAGTGCCGTTCCATCCCTGCAGTTCGAAATCCTTTCCGGCTACGCCGCTGGTCCAGTCCACGTCCACGTGCGTGATCAGCTCAGCTGCCGGCAAAGTAAGCTGCCACCACGCCGGGGTAAAAGTTCCGGAGCTGTAGGCCGAGGACCAACCTGTAGACGCCTTGGCATCGAAGGCCAATGATGGTCCATAGGCATCGCCCAGGATGGAAGAAGCGCTTGCCTCCCCCGCTGTGAGGTTGAACGGACCGGTGACTCTTTCCCCGTCACGATAGACGTAATAGGCAACAACATTTTGTCCTGCCGGGTTCGGGGCCCAGCTCAGCAGAGCGTCATAACCCTCCACTGATACCGCAAGCTCGGATGGCGCGGCGGGAGGCTCTACATATGTGACGCTCACCGCAGCAGCTTTCCTGCTTATGTTTCCTGAACCGTCCGTCGCCACTGCGGTGATGCGGTTCTCCCCGACAGAAAGCGAAATCCCGTCCGCCACGAAATTTCCTTGGGCGTCCGCGACTACTATTGCAGCGGAAACCTCCCCTTGGCCAGTCTGGTTGAATAGCTCCACTGAGGCATTGGGAGCCGCGTTGGAGCCGGTTACTTGAACCACCTGATGTGGCACAGGGCTCGACGGCTGCACCAGCAGAGGTGCATAGATCTTGACCGTCCTGCTCGCGGAAGGGCCCTCGTTTCCAAAGGTGTCGACGGCTGTGACCTCGTAGCTGTACACTCCATCTGTTACGAGAAGTTCCTGGTAACCAAACCCCTTCACCGGCAGCATATTGACTTTGGTCCTGTTCGCACCGCTGGTCCGGTAGATATTGAAACCGTCCACATCCGTCTCCGGGCTTCCGGACCAGGAAAGTATTGCATCGCTGCCGTTTACCGCAGCCCCCAATCCTGTTGGAGCGGATGGTGCAGTCACGTCGGTGTGGGTTACGGTGATGGAAGACGGAGCGGGATCAATCTTTCCTCCGTTGTCCGTCGCCACCACCCTCAGCTCGTACTGTCCGTAGGGCAAGCCAAGGCCGGCGGCATTGAAGCTTAGCAGGTAGGGGCTACCGGTGACAGGTGCACCCGAGTCGTTCCACGATACTTCTCCCGTTTTCCTGTACTGAAGTTTGATGGAGGCGACGTCGCTGTCGGCAACTTCAGCCCTCAGGACCATTCGTCCCTCAAATCTTGCCCCGTCTGCCGGCTCCGCAATGGTGGCGTGAGGCGGACGGGTGTCAATCACCAGCACTTTCGATTCTGACGGCAGGCTAAGATTGCCTGCCTGATCCATCGCTACAACATAGTAGGTATACCTCCCGTCAGGCACCAGCTTATCGACGTAGGCGGTAGCGTTGATCGCGTAGAACTTCAGGTTGCTTACTGCGACACTTGTCGCGTTGACCAATTGGTCGTTTCTATACAGCAGATAGCCGGCGACATCTGTGTCAGGACCGCCGCCCCAGTTTACGGTGACATCCTGGCAGCTCGCTTCCAATGACAGGTTCAGGGGGCGAGAGGGGGCCGTATTGTCGACCGTCAAGGAGATCGTATATGTCGCCACGTTTCCAGTGAGATCTTCCGCCTCAAGTTTTACCGCGTAGGCGCCTTCGCCCGTGAGAGTGGTGTCCCATTGGGCGAGGGAACCGGAACTGATGCTCATGGGCGACTTCCGGATGATCTGCCACGTCTGGGGATTGGAGCCTGCGCCAACCGATACGCGGTATTCCTTAAAATCGCTCAGGCTGAAGGCGCTCCCCTTGATGTCGACTAGTCCACCGACCCTGTCGTTATCGTACGGCATCGTTATTCTTGCATCAGGAACGCTCACATCCATTTTAACAGTGGCTGCGGTCGAGGCGGCACTTTCATTTCCTGCTGTATCGACCGTCTTTACCGTATAGGCGTAGCTCCCCTCTTTGAGGCCGGAGTCGCTAAAGGTGATGTCAGTCAACAGGGCGTTGTTGATCTTCTGGCCGTTGCGATAGACGTTGTAGCCAACCGCATCGGGCTCGCTGTTTCTGGTCCAGTCGAGCCTGGCTCCGGTTCTATTTTCGACTGTTGCAGTCACCGTAGAGGCAGCTGGCGGATGGGTATCCACCTTTATGGAGACCTTCCGCTCGGCCTTGTTACCGACCTTGTCCTGAGCCGACAGCTTAAGGCAGTACTCCCCATCCACAGGCAGCGCGGTCCAGTTCTCCAGGACCCCTTCCTTAACCGGTTGGGTCAGGTTGCCGATGGTGCCCCACTTATAGGCAATATCGCATCTTCCTTCAGAAAGCTGAAGGAAGGCCCGGTCGAACGTGGCGTCCTCGGCGGAACCGTAGACTGAAACTGGTGCACGGACATAATCACCATCTTTTAAGGAGGCGATCTCGACCTTGGGCGAGGCGTTGTCTATCACTGTCCGTATCCTTGCCTCACCTTCCTGGCCAGCCTTGTCCTTGGCGTAAATCGAAACGGTATACGCTCCGTCAGCAACGCCGTCGTCCTTGCCCAGTTTCCACAAGAAGAGTTGGGATGTGACCGGAACTACACCAGAACCAACAAGCTCTTTCCATTCAGTCGGATTATCGCCGACTCCGTAGCGTATGCTGAATTTCTCGAGGTTTTTCTCCGCGATGCTGCCGGCCAGCTCCATTACCGGCTTTTCGCCGCCGAAAACCGATCCGTTCACGGGAGACAGCAAGACCACCTTCGGCGGCGTCCTGTCGATACTGAATTTGCTGATCGCCTTGTGCTCGTTCCCACCGGCGTCTTTTGCTTCGACACTGACGGCATACCCACCCTCTGGCGCATCGGACAAGGTCGCAAAAGTGTAGTCGACCCTGTTCTGGGTGCCGGTCTCTTCGGTAATGCCCCCGGAAGGCCCTGTGATGTTAAGAACATAACCGGTGAGCGTATTGTCGGTGATGCTGCCTGACACAGCTACGGCGGCCTTGTTTAGGCAGGCATCGTTGGTGGGTTGCTTAACTTCGATCGCCGGTTTTGTAGCATCAACGACAGCAGTCAGGATCTCGGTCTGAGTGATCGAAGGATTAGCCGATGAAGCGGCGACCAGCTTCACCTTGTAGGCTCCGTCAGGCACCTTTGCGCCCGATACGCCCTTTCCATCCCAGACGTACTGGAAAGAGCCTGCCACAGTTGCAATCACGGAGTTGGAAGCGACGGCTGCTCCTGAAGCATCGACAACCTCAATGCCAACCTTGGCAGCTTCCGTGACTTCGAAAGCGACGGTTGTGGAATCCTGCCTGCCGTCATCGTTGGGAGACAGGGAAGTCGGAGACAGTTCAGCATTACGGATAAGGCTTTTCCTCTCCCCAAGGTCGATGCTGGAGAAGGCGCTGTTCTTGTTGCCGGCCCTGTCGGTTGCGCTCAAGCGCAGTGTCCATACCCCTTGGTGGCCAAAGGTATTCCAGGTCGCCAGCAAACCATCCTGAACCACGGTTTTCCCGCTGCCTACCGTGATCCACGAAACAGGAGCCGTTCCCTCCCCTTCTTCCACGGTGAAACCCTGGAAGTTGCCGTCGGTCACTGTACCCCTGACTTCGACGAGGTTACCCGCGCCTGGAACATCGCCCGTTTTCGGGAAGACAATCACCGCTGCGGGGGGTGTCCGGTCTACCTCGACCGTTGCCGACTTGGTTGCGCTATTGCCGCAGGTATCTTTGGCTGTTATCACCAGTGCATATCGGCCGTCCGGCACTGGAGTCCCCGCGTCGCTGTTACCGTCCCAATTGGCGCTCTGTGTCCCTGCCGCGACCTGCATCCCGGAAAACAGAGTCCTTACCGGCACCGTCTCCAACCGCCCGTCATCCATGAGCTTGTATACCTTGATGTCCACTGAGGAGTCTTGGTCAATCTGGTAGCTCAGCCTCACATCGTCGTTGACGCCATCGTGGTTTGGGGAGAGTAGCGTTTTGTCCACTGTGGCGAAGGGAACGCCGACCACGTTGTCGAAGGAAACCCCGCCAACGCCACAGCTTATATTCCCGTTACCGTCTGTAGCACGGATGCGCAAGGTGTACCTGCCCCCGTTCATCCCGGTGACGTTCCAGAGGCCAATGGCGCCGCTTTTCTGGCTGGATCCGGAGATCTGTTGCTGTACCACCTGGCTGCCATTCCATGCCGGAGCGGCAGCAGAGCTCCACTGATCAGGGTTGGACCCGCTTCCGTAGTACAACTCGTACCTCTTCACAGTCAGATTATCGGAAATACTCGCTTCCACAGGTATGCCGAACCATTCTCCGCCAGGACCGTTTACTTTAACCGGACAGACCTTGTTAGCTTGCCCTGCAGGATAGGTGATGTGCGCTGCCGGCAGAACTCGGTCCACTCTCACAACCGAACTGCTGCTGACCTCTTTGACCTTATTGAAGTCCGACTTGTCGAGATAGGTCAGGGTCACTTTCACGGGATACTCCCCTTCAGGGAGATCCGAGGTGCTGAACCTGAAGTTGCCCCATCCCTCGCTACGCAGATCTATCTTGCGCAATAATTGCCACCCTTCCGGCTTCCGAATGTGGTAGTTCAGGGACAGGAAGGCCACCTCTCCGGTGACGTTCCCTGGAAATGCCGCATCGAGGGTAACGATCCCGGGAGATAGATTCCCGCAGCCTTTTGCCTCGTCATAGCTGACTCTCAAGGGGAATTCCCACACCACTCCACTGTCGCCGCATGTCTTGTCAGGGTACCTGACACCCTGGGTCGTGCTTGTTTTGCCTGAGGCGTCGATCCCTGTCATCCTGATCTGGTAGTTCAGCCCTGGCCTGGTGGCGGGAAGAGGTAAGGTGAAGGTTCCCTTGGGGACGCTGTCACCCTTCGTGGAGTCGAAGACTTGATAATCGGTCCATGATGTGAATCTTGGGTCGTCACTGCTGAGGACCTGCAATTTGAGCAGAACGACGCTGTCCGGCAGGGCATTGACCCCCTTGATGGCTCCGTCCGAGCACTGCTGGTAGACGTTGAACATATTTTCTATTTGGACCGTCGGCGAGTAGAATGCGCCCCCCAGGGAGTCGATCGCCTTGGCACGTACCCCATAAACCGCAGAGCTTGCGGACGCGCCATTCCAGGAAGCACTGAAAACTCCATTTATACTGTCACTGCCAGTGGCATCATGCCACTGCAGACCGTCCCAGTACTGGATCACTATAGTGGTAGATCCGCGACTTGTGGTCTCGAAGCCGGAAACATGGTCTGCATAATTGGGAAGGATGCTTTGATTCGGGACGAAGAGGTTATCCCAGTGGCTTATTACCACCTTTTCATCCATCCGATTGGCGACGAAGGCGCTCCTGTTACCGGCGAAATCTTCCGCGGTCACCCTGAACGTCTTCCCCTTGAGCCAAAGAATTGCGTTCTCAGTGGCTTTGTTGTTGAATTTCTGCACACGCGTCTGCTGCACGGGGCTGATAATGACTTTGCTGGCGTCCACGGCTGCAAGGTTTTCGCTGCCGGACAAATATTCCTGCCATTGCGTCGGATTGTCGCCTTCGCCGTACTCGATCTTCCACGACTTGATGTTCTGGTCGTAGGCAAGTGCATCGAAGTTGACGTAGTATAGGTTTTTCTCCTGGTCGACCGCAATCGGGCTTATCCCTGCGCTAACCAGCGGAACCTTGTTATCTACCTCGACAGGGAACTCGAAAGTCAGGACCTTGATCGTGTACTTTCCGTCGGGGACAAGGAAGCCGGAGTCGTCCAAGCCGTCCCAGGTTACGGTGTCGTTCGTCTTTTCTGTGTAATGCTTTTGGAACGTCCTGACAATGTTGCCGGACTGGTCATAAATAGCGAACTCCAGATGCACCGGTTGCAACACAGTGTAGCTCAGTTCGACCTGGTCCCTGGTACCGTCCCCGTTGGGTGAGAAGAAGTCGTAGGTCTTCATGAAGTTGGTGGCAACGGTCGAATTGACATTCCACATCACCGTTTTTGTCGAGGATCTTGTGTTGCCGGCCTTGTCCCATACCGTCAACCTGACTAGGAAAGCACCCGGATGGGGAGGAACCCAAGTTGCAAAGGTTCCGCTGACCATCGGCACGTCCGAAGGAGGGGAGATCAGCGTCCATTCGCTCGGGGTAGTTGCTTCGCTGTATTCGATCCTGTACCCGTCGAAGCTCGCATCGTGGGCGGTGCCCTTCAGGACCAGGGCGGAATTGCTCCTGATTACCCGCAGTTCCGAGACGAGATTCAGGTAGGAGGAAGCCGACATAAGATCAGGATTGGTGCTGTAGGTTTTGTACGCTATGTAGTGTTCCAGCGGAGAAGTCTGCAGGAATTCACTCAGCTGGGGCGTTTTAAGCCATTCGTAGATTTCCCCGCTTTTCGAGTTGAACAGGTAGTACATGAAGTAGCCGAAAGTAGGCTGGCCATAGCTGCCTAACAGATACTGGCCGTCGTTCATCCAGTCTATGAATCTGTCCTTGTTGAGGAGGTGTGAAGAGGAGTAATCGTACTTTGTGAAGGTCTGATCATCCGGGTTAAGCACGACGAACTTCGGGCCGTAATATATTTTATTGTAGCTTGTCACGTCCCATTCAATGAAGGTGAGTTGCTTTCCGTCAGGGGACCAAGTTACCGTATCCAAGTAGGGCGCTTCATTCCAATCTTTCGGTGGAGATGTCATCTGAAGTGTATAGACTGTAGTGGTTGTGCCATCGGCTGTTTGTATTTTTAGCGTAGACCTGAGCCAGTTGTCCTGTGTGGTGTATGCGAACCTCGTCCTGTCAGGTGATATGAAAGGCCCCGTGAATTTTTGCCAATGGAGAGTTTTCTGCTCTCCAATCTTGACGATTGTATCCTTCACCACATCGGCAAGGTAAAATCCCCGTCTTGTCGGATACCACGGATAACCAGCGCCGTTTTGTGCAATGACAAAGAAGGAAGTGTTGTTGAACCAGAACAGGCCAGTTACATAGTAGTATCCGTATTGGAAAGTCTTGGCTGCACCACCAGCCATGTCAATCACCCTGCAATTGACGTCGCTGGTGGACATTGCCAGTCTCTGATCATCGGGCGACCAACTGATCTTGTCCACCTTGAAGTACTCACCGGGGTTGATAATCGTGTCCACCTTGGCGGAAGAACCGCTCTGAGTAACCCAGGTTTCAAATGTTTCTTTTTTGAATATCTGGGAGATGCCGTTCTCAATGTAGTTCCAATCGCGCAGCACATAAGTGCTGGTCGAATACATCAAGCTATTCCCTTTATTGGACCACTTTATCGGTCCGAGAACGGTGTACTGATTCTGGTCTATCAAGGTGCTACCGCTATTCTGCAGACTGTACTTGGTTTCGTAGCTGGCCACCTGCTTGAGAACAGCCCCCTCGATGTCAGTCTCTACGACCATGTCCTGAACTGTCCATTCAGTTGACGTTGCCTGTTGTGAGGACTTGGACAGTACGGCGGCCACTTTGCCGGTAGCAGGTGAAACATCGTAGGAAACGATGGACACGCCCTCGCCGGAAATAAGCCGATGAGCGTCTTGGCCTTCAGGAGAGACGAAGTATAAACCAGGAGAAAAGTCAGGATGATGGTACAGGACCTGCACCACGATTCCCGAATCGTCAGCAAGCCATGTCCAGGACCCAATGGAGGACAAATTGGAAAGTAACTTGTTGTAGCTCAGCGAATTCGACGAAATCGCGTCCATCAGCGTGGACCTGTTGTTGTCCAGAAGAACCGACGCGTCCCCAAGCAACACCCCTCCCTTGTCGTATACCTTCAGGGAGTACAGTCCGTCGGGCATCAGCAGGCCATCGTCGTTCTTGCCGTCCCAAGTCACAACCGCCGCTGTAGTGTCATCAAGCTCGCCGCCGCTGAAGGTTCGGACCAGCTCTCCACCCCGGTTTTCTACCGCGACTTTGACTGAAGTAAGTGTTTCCACAACAAATGACAGTTGAGTGGTGTCCTTGACCCCATCTCCGTTGGGAGAGAAATAGCGTTCACTGAGCCAAAGTTCCCCGTTCTGGGCCATGAAACCCTTCACGGCTGTATTATTTAGCTCGCTTCCCTCTTGCACCCTATTTTCCGGATCTACCGCAACCGCGAGTTGGTGCGTTCCTCGCTGGACATTGGCAACAGTGATCGTCGCTGTTGCCAGTGAATTGGCCTTTACCAGCGGAATAACAGCGGTACCCAACTCGGTTCCGGCCTCCGTCACACGCACCAGAACATCTCTTGCGTCCTGTTCGCCCGCGTTCTGGACAGAAATGCTGGCGGTCACGGCATCGCCCTCTTTCGGGGCTGCAGGATTCAGAACGACGGAGTTGGTTGCCACGAGGAGATCGGGCAGGCTCAAAATGTTCAAGGTGGAAAAGGCAGAGTTATCATCCTGGCGAGTTTCTGAAACAGCATCATCAGGATCAACGACGACCGAAATGGTTTTCACGCCTGACATGGCTATTCCTGCCCACTCAAAAATAGCGTCAACTTTAGTTCCAGCAGCCACCACAGGAAGAAGCTGCGATCCCAGAAGAATTCCTCCCTTCTCAGGTACGCCGTTGTAAAACTTGATCACTACGTTGCCGGCATCGGAGAAGCCGTCATTGTTAACAGAAACCGATACATTGACGCTCCTCCCTTCTTTGGCCGGGTTTTCAGAGAAGATGATGTCTTTGTACGAAACCGCGAGATTGGGCAAGTTAGAGCTATTAACGGTTACAGGAACTGAGGCCTGATTGTTCTGCTCAGAGATTTCATCGAAGACATTCAGTGGATCTACCTGTATGGTTAAAGGCATGGCTAGGCCATGCTTGGTCGGCTTCCAGAGCACCTCACGGATGGCTTTCCCGCCTGCGGGTATATCCATGGTGACAGAGGCAACTTCCAGCGCTCCGCCACTCTCGGCAACGAACACCCGTACCGGCACGTTGTAGGCGTTAGAAGTGCCGTGGTTCTGCACGGAAAATCCGACCTTCACGTCCTGCTGGACGTCAACTGGGTTCACTGAGAGTGTTACCTCATCCGGAGAAACGGTGAAATCATAGGACACCTCCGGGAGCAGCGGTTTCTGCGCGCTGTTGTTGTTCTTGTTCGGCTCCTTAACGAGGTTGTCCGGATCGATGACGAAATGGAAGGAATGACCTGCGCCGTCGGTCACCGGGACCGAGAAGGTCACCGTTACAGGAGACATGCCCGGTACAGCCACGACCTGCTCGCCGATCTTTTTATCTGCAGCGACTACATCCTGATAGAGGGCAACCTTCACCTGCGGAACGTCGCTTCGTCCCAAATTCCTGATCACCGCGTTCACCACGGCGTTCGTCGGCAAAGTCGTCACCTTCTCCGGAATGAAGGTGATGTCGTCGGCGCTGATGGAGAGATCAGGATCGACGGTCGCCTGCCACACGGCGCGGACCGCCAGCGCCGTCTGGTACGGGCTTTCCTGCCAGCTTCCGTCCTCGCCCTGCAACCCGTCGAGGTACGCTGCCCCCCTGCCGAGCATCTCCTTGTCGGCGCCGGACTCCTGCAGCGCCATGACGGCCACGGCCGAGTCGTACACGGTGCTGGGGCTGTTGCCGAAGCCGCCGTCTGTGTTCTGCTTGCCGGAGAGGAAGGCGATCGCCTGCGAGATGTTGCCGTCCAGGTTGTAGCTCTTCCGATACAGGTTGAAAACGGAGAGCACTGCTGCGGTCGGCTGGATGGTGCTGATCGAGTCGCCCCCGCTCCAACCGCCGTCGCTGTTCTGCACCCTCTGAAGATACGCGACGGCCTTGGCGATGACGCTCTGGTCGCCGTAACCGGCCTTAGCCACCGCCTTCAGGGCGAGCGCCGTATCGGTGGGATTGCTCTCGAAGTCCCTGGCGCTTCCCCAGCCGCCGTCCAGGTTGCGCCGGCCTACCAGATCCTGCAGGAGCAGCGATGCGTCCCCCCCGGTGGCCGCTACCGTTTCGATGCGTCTGGCCAGGTAATCGATGTTGGCGGAGGCGTTATTGGCGAGCCATTGAAGTCCTCCCTGGAGTTGCTGCTGGGCTACCGGGAAGCGCTGCAGGGTTGTCGCAACTTCCGCGGTATCGCGCGCAGTGGTGAGGGAGAAATCGACCCAGCTCCCGTCGGCCTGCTGATGCGACATCAGCCAACTGATGCCTTCGTTGACGCTCGGGGGGAGGGTGCGGGGTACCGTGGAAACCGGACGGACGCCCGGGTTGGTAGCGAGGTCGTCCTTGGGTGTGGAGGCGACCTGTACCAGGGCCTTGCCGTCGGTCAGAATGGAGAAACGGGTGAGGAAGCCGTTCCTGATGCTCTCGATGCCGGACAATTGGTCGCCGCTGAAGTTGCCGTCGTCGGTGACGAAGACGAAGGCCATTTTGAACTGCTTCTGCGCATCCTTGGCGGCGGGGAGGCGTTCGCCTTCGGCGGCTACGATGTCGTCTATGCCGATCTGCCGCGCAGTACCGCTGATGGTGACAGAGGTCCCGGGCATCATGTCGGGGTCGATGTCCGGGTTGTCGATGAGGAGCATCGGGGGGACCTGCGACTTGTCGAGCACGCCCATCAGATAGAGGTCGAGAGGGCTGAAGTAGCGTTTTCCGATGAGGGAGGTGAAGGTGCCGTCGCCGTTATCCCGCCACTGGTTGCCGTACGCCACCGAGCCCTTGCTGTCGAGAAGATAGCTCCAGTGGGAACCGTCCTTGCCGAGGAGTTTTCGGCTCAGGGTACCGTCAGCCTCCTTGAATTTGACCCACGCCCCCCACCGGTGGAGCATCTCGTGTGCCAGCGTGCTGAGGGTGAGGTCGAAGTTGGGGTCCGTCGGATCGGAGGTCTTGCCGACGAGGTTCCCCATGTCGATGGTCCCCTGCAACTTCCCGTTACTGCCGTACTCGGAGGAGTAATCGAAGATCTCCTGGCCGATGCCGCTTACGTCGTTCTTGATCCCGCTGTAGAAGGCGCTTGCATCGCCTTCCGGCATCTTGTAGTCGAACTTGGAGAAGATGACGACGAAGTCGTACTCGTCCTTGTGGGTCTTGAAGAACTCCCGGGTTATCACCTGCCTGGGGACGGAGTTGACGGTCGCGTCGGGGTTGAGGGCGTCGAAATTCCCCGACACCTGCATAATGCTGACGTTGCCGTAGTCGCCGAGGCTCGTGGCAGTGAAGGCTTGCACCAGTGAGGGGAACAGAATTACTGACATGCAGAGAATAGACATGGCCCAATTCCGCACGGCCCTGTACCAGGCATAAAAGAGATTTTTATATCCACTCATGGTGTTCCCTCCCAGACAAATAACAATTCAGCACGACACTCTGCGATTTACTGCGCCACGATACCTGCCGCGGCGAGAAGACGTGGGCCGCCTATTGATCCGTTTTTGCAGGCGCAACCGTCATCGGCTTGTCATCCGGCTTTTTCCGCATTCTCTGGATCTTCGTGCGATCATTGGCGATGGTCACCAGCACCGTTTCGTTTTCCTCTCCGACCTTTTCTTCCAGCACGATCCGGCCCGGAGCTATCTCCTTGACCGAGGCGCCGTCGGCGATGACGTCCCCCACCTTTATGACCTTCAGCTTCCCGTCAGCCCCCTTGATGACCGCCCGCGCATCCTTCGGGGCGATCTTCAGGAACTGGACTTGGTCCAGAGACGAGGCAAAGACGCTTGCAGCGTTGCATGCAGCGAGGAGAATAATCAGTGCGATACGATGTTTCATGTATGACTCCTGTTCTTCATGGCGGTTCTAGGGAGCCGTCAACAACTCGTACGAGTTAGCTCCCACTACTAAATTTCTGCCAGGGTCAAACTCTAGGTTGGTGCTGTAGTCAGGGTTCAGATAGTAGTCCATAGCGATGGAGGCGGTCCCGCGGGCATTGATATCGAACCTTATCTCGCCACGTATCTTCCCGTACATCCCCCGCGCCAGACGCCCTCCATCCTCAGATGACCTGACTCTGAAGTAGTACCCCACGTTCTGGTCGTCGTTAATGAGCTTCGAGTATTTTATTGCCAACTCCGGCTGGTACCCGGCCAGTGGTGCATGCCGGTCAAAGTAGAAGTCGCTATAGGGAAATTCGTTGCGGCTTATCTGGATCCCGTCCCAGCGGTTCGGGAAGGTTATTCGTAGTACCGGCGTCCCGTCAGCAGCGCTTCCCTGAAAGAAAACGAAATCGGCGCGTTTCCCACTTCCGTACGGGCTGATCCAGTTGCACTCCATCAAATCAAACCCGATCTCTTTCCCTTTTTCCGGCAGGGACAAATTAATCGTCTGAGTCGAACGTGCATACATCGGCACCGGATTTACGACCCTTCTCAGCACCACTCTTATTTCTTTGTTCCATGGTTGCCACATCCCCCCCAACGAGGAGGTGAATTTGTACCCCCACCTGCTCGGATAGTATCCTTTCTTTGTGGCACCGAATGAGACCGACCCCGTGCTCTTGCTGGTAAAAACTGCCAAGCCATCTTCTCCAGTGTAGGTCTCCCGAATTGCCCTGTTGTCGCCACCGAGGATCTCAAATGCGGCACCGGTCTTTGCCCCCACCACCGGCCGACCATCTTCTTCCAGCACAAGGAGCCTGAGCTGTGTCTGTGGCAACACCGGCCTGCGCCACCAAATCACCGCGATAGTTACCAGTAATATTGCAACAATTAGCCAGGCATATTTCATAATGAAGTTCCTCCAACCAGAAAGTCAAAGAGCCGGTAGATAAACGGATAGGAGATCTCCCTTGCATCGCCGTGTTTCCAGTTAGGCTCGTAGTTGCCGAGCCGGGACGCTGGCCAGACCCCTTTCGTCCTGAACTTGGACTGCATGTCAATATTGTTGTTGCCAAATGCTGCCACAGCGCCTGACCCCGCCGGCAACGTTCTTGCGGGGATGGATCTGGCCAGCATCCTGTCGCGCACGACCCGCTTGGCAGCCTCCGCAGCGCCGCTCGCCTCGTCAAAAACCTTGGCGTCATCGGCGTCTATGCTAAAGAGCGGGGTCGACCGCAGCGTCATCAGGAACGAAGGATCGGAATCGAGCCGCGGATTGAAGCCAGAGGGACCGATAGGGAGTATCCCTCCTGTTGCAATATCGTACTCGAGATAGATGGGATTGAAGCCCCAACCGCCGTAGGGGCTACCGACAATGTCATAATTCCAGTCGTCCAGTTGCCGCCCTTTCAGTTTTTCCTGTAATGCCCAGGTGTAGCGTCCCGTCTGTTTCATGATTCCAGTGTCGATGATGCTCGGCATGCCTTTATGCCCTCCGAGGACCTCTTCTCCTGGGGAATAGAGATTAAAGAAGATGGTCCCACTCGGCCTTTTGGCGAAGCGGTTTCGCCACGTCAACTTCGATCTTGCATCTGAACTTTCAAAAAGCTTATACCATTCTGCGGCGTAGAGCCTGCTGTCGTAGTTTTTCCACAGCGGGTTATCCATGCAGACGCCCTCGCAGACCACGTTCGAGCCGCCGGGGATATCGGAATAGGAGATGTCGAAGGGCTCGTTACCGTCATATGCCTCTTTTGCGACTGCGGCATCCAGCATAAAGTACCTAGTGACCCGCGCTGCATGTTTATCAACCGACTTGGCATTGTCATTCCAAAAGTCGGCATAGTCGCTAAGGGCGGATGAGACTAGCATGTTCCCGAGGCTGTGAGCCGCTATGGTGATGTCGCCGCGCACCGTATTGCTCAGGAAGTTTTGCAAGAACGGTGCAGTGTCGAAAGCGTGAATCACGTTCAGATGATAGTCTGGGGAGACCTTCCCGAGCAGTTGGCTGTCCCAACCGAACCAAGTGACCCCCCAGAATTTTGCCTTGGAGCCTGACCAGTAGAGGCGTTTAAACATTTCCGCTTGCCAGCCACGCGCTTGCTGCGGGTTTACGTTGTAGCCGTGCACAAAGACGAAGTTCTTGCCGGAACCGTCGCTGGTATCAGTAGATTCAGAGTCAGGAAAGTTAGTCGGTTCATCGAGCCGTTCTGCCGGCACAATTGCCGGACCTTCGATGTACTGAACGAGGTCCTTATGCCTGAACATTTCCTCAATACCGCTGATCGATATCGGCAACGACGTTTCGAAAACTTTCTGCCCTGAAGCGTTAGACACCTCCAGCACCAATGGCTTAGTAGTCGGCTTCCATGACTGAAATATCATCGTCCCGACACCGGCTTTAATGTCGCTGATGATGTTCTCAGGAAGCTGCATCCCCGTGGTTGTCACCGGTACTGTTGCGGCTGCTGCAAAGGTCTGGGCCATGCTGGTGAGGTAACTGCCGGAGGACTCGGGAGCAAGGCCGTTCATGACGAAATCAACAGTGCCATCTTCATGTTTGAGCCTATATATGTATCTAGCGGGATCAAGCTTTGCTATCAGGTCTCTGATATCTAGATTTACGGGGAACCAATCAACGAGATCGCGGGTCCCGGCTACTTTCACATGATTTAGAACCGGGAAGCCGCTTCCAGGTATCCCGGTCCCTTCTGTGTCACCCGATCCGTCGTCATCGTTGACCCAGAAGTAGTAGAGATCTCCACGTCCTGCTCTGGCGGCATCACTGCCGTCTATTTTCCTGTCATGGTCGTAATCCGGCACCAAGGCGCCGTAGGCGAAGGCGAACGGAACCTTACTTCCCTCGATCTCTGCCGTCGAGCCGCTGTTCAGGGTGACCCTGGCCTGGTAACTCTTGGCGATGTTGAAGAGGCTTCCCGCAACCATGGTCACATCCCACTGTCCGTCCTCCAGCGTTCCAGGCAGGTACCCCATGAAGGTCTGCCCTCCCTTGGAATCGGTGGTGAAGAAGTCCACTTGGCTCCTGAGGGCGCGGTACTCGGCGGGCAGGACGCTGAAGTTGAATTTCTTGTCGAGCTTGACCTTCCCTTCTTTGTTGACGGCAATGACGGGCGGATCGAGAGAGAAACGGATGTCGACCCCGTAGGTCTTGAACTTCGCCGTCTGTGGCTCCCCTGAGGCCCTCCAGCCGTCGGGCTCGACGGAGAAGAAGATGGCTTGCTGGCCGGAGTACAGGTTCATGACGACTTCGGCAAGCTTGCAGCCGCTATCGGTGCAGGTGAGATACTCCGGGGGATAGGTGGTGATGGTCCAGCTCTTGCCGCTGTCGACGTAGCCGGTGGGGGGGCTGGCTGCAAAGCTGGGGATGACGGTTCCGTTTGGTATGAAGTTGGAGAGGAGCGCCCGCGGTACGCGTATCTCCGCCGCTCCCAGTGCCTCGACGTTGTTGACCGCCGGAACCGCTCCCGTAGTGAGGGATGCCTGGTATCTTCCGGTCTTGAGGTTCTCCGTGGGCGTGAGGCTTCCGTTACCTGTGACGGCGCTGTAACTGACGACGCCGTCCTTCACCGGCTTCACCGAAACCGTGCCGGGCCAGCTCAGGGTATAGTAGCCGTCGCCTTTCGGGGTCAGCTTGTAGTCGTCGTACATCATGAAGAGTTCCGAGACCAGAGGAGCGGCCAAGAGCGTCCCCGCCTTGGTTGCCGAGATCGACTCCCCCGACTCGTTCACCGGCTCAAGGTTCCTGATGAAGAGTCCGGGCGGAATGTAGTCGCCGCTGGTACGGTAGCCGTCGGTTGAAAGCTTGAAGTAGGCGGGGGTAACCTCCGGCTTGGAAGGCACCGAGACCTTAACGGTATAGTTTGTCGCGACCGTGTTGCCGAGGATGGTGTTTACCACGGCTCCGTAGTAGGCGCTCTTGTCGGTGATGGAAGCCACGGTGGCGCAATCGCCGTAGAGTGGATAGGCGGCGCTGCAGCTTTCCGGGGCATAGAACTGGATATTCCTGGCCTCGCTAGGGAGCGTCCCATTCGAGTCGTACTTCAGTGCCGGCGCCTGCCCCTCGAAGAGGAGCGGGACGTTGGATACCGGATTTCCATACCAGTCGACCGGTACCGCGACCAGGCTGCCGGCCGGATTGTTGGCCAGGGCGGAGTTGCCTTGTCCCCCTTGTCCCACAACCGGCTGCTTGATATGGTCGGGGGCTCCGGGCCATCCCGTGGCCTGGAAGTCATCGTTGAGGGGGATGGCGCCGTATCTGCCGGTCACTGAAGCAGATACGATGTTCTGCCCCACCTGCCACGCGTTCGGGTTCTGCTGGTCCCAGACATAGATCGGGTTATCGGCAGTGTATTTCCCCAGTATCAGTCCGGCCTTGGCCACACCGTTCGCCCCGGTCTTGACCGTCAGTGCACCCGCCGCGGCGAGCGACCCTCCGCCGGCGACCACCCTGAAGGTGACGTCTGCCCCCTGAACCGGGCGGCCGAGCGGGTCCAGCACCAGCACCGCGAGCGGCTGGGGAATCGGCAGACCTACCGTGCCGTCTTGCCGGTCCGTCACCAAGACTTTTATGATCCGCTGTGCCGACAACGGGTCCTTGTTGCTCTTGGAGTAAGGGGAGGAGAGTACCTGTGAAAGGTACAACTTCGCCCAAGCGTCCGCCGGGTCAACAGTCGAGCCCCCTGCGATGCTCCCGGAAAGCATCCATCCGGACTCGCCTGTTTCGGGATTCTCCTTAAGGTAGCCGACCCCGGTCCAGCTGCGGTAGGTCGTTTCCGTTTTTGTGATGGTGACGGCGAGGTTGCTGTTGACGGAGTTCGCTATGTCGCTCTTAACCGCGTCATCGAAAGGAAGCGTGGGCAGCACTTCCTCCAGGTTGGATTTGTCGACAGTTATGGTGGGAACCCCGCCGGATGCGGCAAGTTGCAGGAATTTAGCAGTAGAGATCGATTCGACCTGTAGGTCATCCTCGAATATCCGGTTTTCCAGGATGGAGCCCTGCAGCGCGGAGAGCCGCATGAAGGTTTTTTCGGCTCCGGCATCCCCGCTGGCGCTGACAGCCTCGATCCCCCGAAGGGCGGCATCGATGAAAACCCCTTTCCATTCGAAACCGTGGGGAATGTCGAGCAGGTAGCTGACCTCTATCACCCCACCGACCGTGACCACCGTGACCAAGGGGCGCGCTATCGAGAGCTTCGAAAAGGCTGCAAGTTCCTCCTCCGCCGCGTTCCAGCGCGCAACGTACCCCATCGCCTCCTTCCAGAGGATGGTTTCGGCGTCGTCATCCTGACTGGGGGCGGAAACGGCTCCGGCTTTCTGTGCCACTATCCCAATGGCTGCGAGATTCCCAGCGATCTGCGTGTTCCTCAACGTTTCCGTTCCGTTGGGGCTCAGGATTTCCATGGTAAAGCTATAGTCTGCCCCCATCGGGAGACCTTCACTGCCGACCACTAGCCGCTCGCCATCCACCTGAATGACCGGGCGCAGCCGCACCAGATAGGAAGGGGTATTATCCAGTCCGCCGTAGGAATCGACAATCTGCTGGTCCTCAACCGTCTCCGGCTCATAAGTCAGAACCACTTTCCGGTTGGACAGCCTCGTCATATCGACAGGGAAGCTGAAGATTTCGGTGCTCCCGTTGGAAGCAGTGAATCTCACCTAGTGCCTGAGCTCGGCGGGGAGTTCCGTGTACTCACCGGTGATGGCAACCTGCCTGAACTGCATTCCTGCTGGGAGAATGTTGAGGACGTCCTGGTTGAGTTGGCGCGACGCGAGCAGATCCTGCCACTGCTTGTCGGGCTGGTTTGAGGTCAGGTATTCTCCAACCTTGCCCTGGAGGTATTGCAGCGGCGTCTGGCTCTGTACCGCCCCCAGGTACTCTGCCACGATGGTTTCCGTTACGGCAGCCGGGACATCGAGAGGGGTATTGCGGGTGTAGCCGGCAGATTTGATGCTGGTATCCATGGCGAGCCAGCTCTTGCCCATGTCGTCTACCACGGCGCCGCAGTAGTTGGAGTACGGAATCAGGCTTTCTACCCAAACGTGCTCGATTTGGATGTTGCTGATTTTGCCTGCCGCGATGATTGGCCTGAAGGGGATGCCGGCTTTCTGGAAGAAGGAGCAGATCTTTGCGGGATCGCTGATCCCGGTGAGATTGGCCGCCTTCTCTATCCCGGGGAAAAACTCGATGGTGCCGCGCACATAGCGGGAGGGGAAACCGGAGGCCCTCATAAGCGCCGTGAGGAGCGCGGCCTGATCGGCGTCGTTGCCGCTCTTCTGACGCAGGGTCTCCTCCGCCCCCTTCATCACGCCCCAGTACCACTCCGTCTCGACGTTGTTTTTCACCCACTCGTAGATGAGCACAGGGTTCCACTGGAGGGACTGGGCGAGCTCCGCGATTTCCTTGGAGATGGGAGAATCCGCACTGGACGCGGTATCGGCGGGGGTGGCGGTCCGGTCGCCACCCTTGTAGGCGGGCGCCACAACGGGACCGGTTGCCGGTTCACGGGCCGGATAGGACAAGTGCCTATACGGGAGGGAGCCGATGATGGCTCTCTTTTTGGGAGGAGCGATCCTGTCGATCAGGCTGTTCAGCGATTCAAGGATTTCGGGAGAGACGGCCCCGTCGGCGGGGAGCGAGTCCAGCAGAGCCAGGTACTCTTCCATGGCCTTCGCGTAGGCTTCGGCGACGGCATTGTGGCGGGAGATGGCGTTTGCGCCCAGAAGAGAAGCTTGCTCCTCCCTGAGCCGCAAGCGCTCGATCATGAGAAGATGCGACGCCCGGATTCTTTCCCCGACGGACTTCAAGACGGCGGCTTCGGCTACGGCATGTTCTTTGGCCTGGAGATTCTTTTGCGCCTTCGCGATTGCGGAACGGCTCTCCTGCAGATGCAGCCGCAGCCCTTTTTCCAGGTCATCCGCATGCGCGCTTCCTGCCGCGGCGATGGTCACCAACAGCGATGCCAAAAGAAAAATCAGCCTGAAAATCTTCACCACTGTCCCCTCCCCTCAATCACCTAAGCAAAAACCGTCTCTGAAATATAGCAATCCCGGAAGCGGCGTATTCATTCCATCGAGCTGCAGGTTCCGCAAGCCCCTCAAAGGCAAGCATGGCGGCCAAAAGAAAAAAAACGGCCCATCCACCGAGGCGGATAGGCCGTTTTGCAATTTATCCACTTCGGCAACCCCTCTTTCCAGTGCGTGCGGCCGGCTCCGGATAGGTAGTTTTGCGTCGCCGGGTTACCCCGGGTTTGCTCTTATCGGTTCATTCTCGTTATGTAATTGTCAAGTAACGTGTAGGCAGCGTGCAGGCAAAGAACCTACGGATGTCACATTGGTGGCACACCGTAAACAAAAACGGACTTAATGTCAAACATTAAATCAAAGCGCACTCACAGGGCAACCCATACCCCGTTCACCACGTTTTGCGGGCGTCCGGCGAGGAAGGCGGCGATGTTCTGCGCCGTGGTCGCCATGAGCCTTTGCCGGGCAGAGAGGGTGGCCCAGGCGATGTGCGGGGTGACGATGCAGTTTCCAGCGCCCAGAAGCGGGCTGTCGGGCGGGATCGGCTCCTTTGCGGCGACGTCCAGCGCGGCACCGGCGATCCTCCCGCCGTTCAGGGCATCGGCCAGGTCGCGCTCGTTGACGAGCCCCCCCCGGGAGGTGTTGATGAGCAGCGCGTGAGGCTTCATCAAGGAGAGGCGCGCGGCGTTCACCAGCCCCTCGTTCTCCGCGTTCAGCGGGCAGTGCAGGCTCACCACGTCGGCTTCCCGGAACAGCTCGTCGAGCTCCAACCACTGCACCTCCATTCCCTCCGGCGCCACGCGGTGCCTCGGGTTGTAGGCGAGGATCTTCATCCCCAGCGCCTGCGCGATCCGGGCCACCCTCCCCCCGATCCGCCCCATCCCCACGATCCCCATCGTTTTGCCGAAAAGCTCGGTCAGCGGCCTGGCAACCAGGGTGAAGTCGGCGGAGCGCGACCAGTCGCCGTCATGCACGGCGGCGTCGTACTGCGCCACCCGGTTGGTCAGCTCCAAAAGGAGGGCGATGGCGTGC
>Ga0209317_1001110_pt1 | contig 25840 bp, 23 predicted proteins | sample RifGroB2_FD_183994 | JGI IMG/M metagenome (GOLD analysis project Ga0209317, IMG submission 183994) | Soil microbial communities from Rifle, Colorado, USA - Groundwater B2 (SPAdes) (version 2) | ecosystem: Environmental > Terrestrial > Soil > Unclassified | place: Rifle, Colorado | collected...
ACACCACTGGCAATGCGCGCGTGATCGAGCAGGCATACGAATTGACGCACGCCGACGGCAAGACCATCTTGGTCGGGGTGCCGAAAAAAGGCGACAACATCTCGATCTATTCGCTGCCGCTGCACTTCAAGAAGGTGCTGACCGGCTCGCACGGAGGCAGCGCCGAGCCGCATGTTGACATCCCGCGCTACATCCGCCTAATGCAGGCCGGCAAGTTAAGTCTGGCCGGCTTGGTTACGCATGAATTCAAGCTTGATCAGATCAACGACGCAATCGCCTTGGTCCGGAGCGGAGACGCAGGCCGAGTGCTGGTGACGATGGACGAGTAAAGCTACGGTCATCGCCGGCTGCAGAGAGGAGGTGGTAGAACTGCTAAGCGCAGGTGACTTTGTTTAGGCGATTTCCAGAAATTATGAAAAGACCCTTAACAAAGTGTCCGGATATTGTTGACCGCTACATGACCAGAATTATGCGTTTTGCCTCAACTGAGGAAAATTATTTACTTGTACTTCACATAAGTGTGGTAATGGCCAGCGCATTGCTTGGCGTGCTAATCCTTACAGATGTTAGATTAAATACACTGGGAGAACCCTTTGGCGATTATCTTATGGCCATAAGCATTGCGATTAGCAGACTGGTCTATGGCATTAAAGGCTTGGCAGGCCTTGAACAGGTTTTGGAGATACTAAAACAAATACCCAATGTAAGTCTTATAAACCTGGATAGTATTGCGTCATACGAGAATTATCAGTTAATGATCAACGAGGCGATCCAAAGAGCCACGCTTTTGGATAATATAAACCTCAACCAAATCCATGCCTATGTGAACGATCAAGCCTATTTGTATTACGTGATACTGGCTTTTTCTTTATTTGGGATAAAGATTCAAAGCTTGTCTTATTTTTGGCTATTATTGATTTTTGTATCGGTTTTATCTTTCTTGGTTACTTACAGAAAAAAGATTCCAAGTCTTTTACTTCTATGGTGTCTGCTCGTTTCCATCACTTTGGTCGTAATTTCAAACCCAGGAGTTGGTAATCAGTTAATAACGGTATATAACTACCGGTTTCTTCCAATCCTGGGGCTGATTCCATTACTGCATATAGTTCTTTCGATAAATGGCCAGCAAAAAAGCCTTATTAATTGGGTATTGATCTTGATTCAGATGTTAATTTTGGTTTTTGTCTTACTTGCAAGAGGTTCAGCCCAATGGATGTTGATCCCAATTGCCCTTTCAGTCATTTATTCTCTTTGGAGTAACAGGGGAAAATTGCGCACTGATACAAATAGTCCAGAAAATATATCACGCACTGGAACAATTGCCTCACGCATAACACCACTTATATTAGTTCTTGTGATCTTCCTGCTGGCTAGAAGCACTATGGCCCAATTTTTACACGAAGAATATGACAAAGAGCTGTGGGCCCGATCTCATGTTGTTTGGCATGCTGCCGTCGTTGGCATGACAACAGATCCCATATTAATGAGTAGATATGTCTGTTCAGACGAGCCTCTGACAGACCAATTAATGGGATTTGAGCAACTTCAATGTGACAAAACGCCCCGTCGTTACCCAAGATTAGTTTATGGCATATTCAATCAACCTAGTGATATGCATGGCTTCCAGGCAGCTGTTCGATACCTAAGGAAGCGCGGCTCAGACGAGCAAATAGGTTCCGAAATACGAAAACCAGGTTACTTTAATATCAAGTGGGACAGATATGACGAAATAATGCGCAAGGTCTACTTTGACATGCTCAGGCAAAATCCTATTGATTCATTGTATATGTATGCGATTGTTAAACCACTTAAGTACCTCAAAGAAGCTGCCATGTACACCAAATACTTTGGTAAAAGTCTTTTAAGGTCACAGAGCACTCTCGGTGTTCTAGGTATTTTGGTTATTGTTTTCACACTTCACCATTATTTGGTGCGAGGATTCCGCCATTTGTTGGCTAATGTGCGAAGTCATCTCCAAGATGAAGCTAAGATATTGCCAAGGCAGCTTCTGATAGTCTTCATATCGAGCCTTACACCTTCAATATTGTTTTATAGTCAAACCCACATTATTGCGGACTCAGTAGTAGTTCTTTTAGCATTAGGTTTATCTCTCCATATAACGTGGAGGTCTTTAAGAACAATATGAAAGCCGTCATCTTGGCTGGGGCTCTTGGAACCCGAATTTCCAAAGAGACCCATCTCAAACCCAAGCCCATGATCAAGATCGGCGGCACACCGATCCTTTGGTACATAATGAAGTTGTATTCTACCCACGGCGTGAATGACTATCCTGGAATTTAAGGCCGTAACAATTTTTATCAACTTTCTGAACATCTAAGGTATGCTCATATGCCAGGAAGACAAGAACAACTTCTAAATAAAATAACAACATGTGAAGTATGTGGAGATCATAAACTGGAAAACGTTTTAGACTTGGGGTATCACGCAATGTGCGACGACCTTATCAAGATAGGTGAACAGAAAACAACTGAAAAATATCCTATTAAGATCCTTTTCTGTAACAACTGCAAGACCGCGCATCAGCAATACCAGGTACCCAAAAAAGTTTTATTCCCTGATACATACCATTACAGGGCTTCGCTAACCAAAGATGTTCTGAGTGGGATGAGAGATCTTGTCGATTTGTGTGAATCAAGACTCGGGTGTTTAGCTAACAAAACAATACTGGATATTGGATGCAACGATGGGAGCATGCTTTCAATGTTCAAAGAAAAAGGCTCGATAACATATGGGATAGAACCGACTAATGCTGCTGCTGAGGCACGATCAAAACATCACAATGTGATCCAGAATTTTTTTGATAAAGATATCGCCCATAGCTTTGTTAAAAGTCATGGGAAGCCCGATGTAATAACATTTACAAATGTCTTTGCCCATATTGAAAATCTTGCTGATGTTTTAGCTGCACTCCGTGTTCTCATGCACGACACTACGCACCTTGTCATAGAAAACCACTATTTGGGATCTGTGTTAGAGCATAATCAATTTGACACGTTCTACCATGAACACCCAAGAACGTACAGCTATACGTCATTTAAATATATAGCCAAATCTTTGAATGTACATATCGTTGGGCTTGAATTTCCAAAAAGGTATGGCGGAAATATTCGTGTTTTCCTTTCACGTACTCCGGCTTCTGTCGATAGACCTGCTGCCGAAGTTGAAGTTCTTCAACGAGAATCCTCGTTCTATAGGGATTTTTCTCGATTGCCTGCAAAGATAGCGACATGGCGCCTAAGAAAAAGAAAAGAGTTGTTAAAAGAAATTGAAAACCATGTCAGATTAAGGGCAAAAGCCTTCCCTGGTCGAGCTGCAATCATATTGGAACTCTTGACGTTGACTGAGGAACATATAGCCGCAGTCTATGAACAACCAATGTCGCCAAAAGTGGGGTGCTACGTCCCTGGTACACGTATTCCAATTCTGTCTGACGAGGAACTGGATGTGTCTGACTCTGCTCCAATCGTTAATCTTGCTTGGCATATTCAAGATGAGATCTCATCTTATCTTAAAAAAATAGGTTTTCAAGGATATGTTTTACCAATTATTAGCCAAGATGATTTTTTATAAGCAGCCAAAATTAAGAGAACCAAAGTTTTTATATGAACGTTGAAAGCGACTTTCCAGATGATGCGAAAGTGGGTAATGAACAGCGTCGTCTCGTGTCAATTGTTGTGCCTGTTTATAACGAAGAGACAAATGTACATATCGCCTATGACGCACTCTGCGAAGTCTTCAAGTCAGAAAAGCGCTATGATATCGAGTTTATTTTCACGGACAACCATAGCGAGGACTCAACGTTTGTGCGACTTGCGGAAATCGCTGCTCTCGATCCACGCGTGAAGGTACTGCGTTTCAATCGAAATTACGGATTTCAACGCTCTCTTATGACGGGTTATCGCCTGGCACGAGGCGATGCAGTGATCCAAATTGATTGCGATCTTCAGGATCCCCCGAATCTGATCCTTCAATTTCTGGATCTTTGGGAGCGTGGTCATGATGTTGTTGTTGGAATTCGTCACCATCGGCAGGAGAATTATTTCCTAACCTTGTGCCGGCGAGTGTTCTACGCATTTATTAACCATATTTCTGATGATAAAATCACCCGAGATGCTGGGGACTTCCGGCTGATTGATCGTGTCGTGCTTGACAGAGTGACCGCCCTAAATGACATCAACCCATATATAAGAGGACTGTCGTCGGCATTCGCCACAAATGAAGCAGGTATTCCTTATAAAAGAGACAAACGCAAGTACGGTCGGAGCAAGTTTCCTCTGCACAATTTGATAAGGCATGCCAGCGATGGGATTTTCTCCATGACATTGTTCCCGCTCAGGCTCGCGGGCCGCATCAGCCTAATAATTTCAGTTATGACTGTTTGTTTGGCGTTATATTATTTGGTGGCAGCGCTTTTGTTTGGAAGAGACTGGCCTGGTGGCTTTGCTACTTTAGTATTACTTTTACTGTTCGGCATAAGCTTAAATGGGGCATTTATGGCCATCATCGGAAAATATTTAGGGAATATTGTTCTGCAACAGCAAAATCGTCCTTTGGTGATCGTGGAGTGTTCCATTAATGTCCCTAATAGTTCTGCCAATGATGTTGAAAAAAATAAAAACGTCTGAGCGAAATGGTCCGCATATATATTCAGGGGGCCTAGCATGAGCCATGAATTTGATTCGTATGCGCGGACATATCAGGCGACAATCGAGAAATCGACTAGTGTGTTTGGTCAAAAGCATGCATTCTTTGTGCTCGATAAGGTTGAGCGACTTCTTGACGCGTTTATCGAAGTGGGGCAGCTGGAAGATTTGAAAGTGCTGGATGTCGGCTGTGGCATTGGTCTTGGTCACGATGCAATCGCTCGAGCTGTGGGAGAACTCCATGGTGTGGATGTCTCACGAGAATCTCTGGATCTGGCTGTTCGCGACAATCCAAGTGTCAATTATCGAGTCTATGATGGTAATCGGCTGCCTTATGAAGACAGCATCTTTGACTGTGTCTATGCGATCTGCGTGTTACATCATGTCCCAAAACAACAATGGTCAGAGTTCATGCAGGAAATGGCCAGGGTTGTTCGACCTGGGGGGCGGTTGGTCGTGATCGAACATAACCCCCTCAATCCTGCAACCCAATGGGTGGTGCGCACTTGCGAACTAGATAAAGACGCCATTCTTCTCCCGCCCTGGCGGCTTCGTCGCTTGTTTATTGATGCGGGGTTATATGCGCCACGAGTACGCTACACACTTTTCACCCCTTTCGCCCAAAAGTTTTTTCGAGCGCTTGATCGTATACTTTCTCGCATACCGCTTGGTGCGCAGTACATAGTGGCGGGCCGTAAAGCGACTCCTCCCGATTAGTGATGGAATGATGTCTGCAGGGAAGGTAGCAATCATTGGCGGCGGTCGTTGGGCGCGAACAATTGCTGTCGTTCTGAATGAGTTGTTACCGAGCACGGTTATTATCTCAATGTATTCTCCCAATAATGCTGATGGCTTGCGAAACTGGATGCAAAAGACTGGAGTCAGTCGCGTTGAGGTGGACAGTCAATGGCCAAAATATAATGACTACAGCTGCCTTGATGCAGTGATTGTTGCGAATGCAGCGCGATCTCATTTCTCTGCAACTATCTCAGCTCTTCTTGCTGGAATCCCGACTCTAGTTGAGAAGCCGTTCGCACTTACAGCGTTAGATGCGAATTTGCTCGTCGAAATGGCGAGACGACTCGGTGTGCCTTTGTGCGCTGGTCATGTTTTGTCCTTCGCGCGGTATGTTAAAACCTTTACCGATGACATTGCCAGTTGCGGTTCAGTCAAAAGAATCAATTTTATTTGGTCAGATCCCGCAACGGAGGTCCGCCATGGCGAACAAAAGCACTACGATCCCTCAATATCAGTTGTTCACGATGTTTTCCCGCATATCCTGTCGCTACTGCGTGCCATTACTACTGCCATCATTAGTTATAAAGGCGTTACGTTTGAGCGTGGCGGCGCAAAGGTTAAGCTTGACTTGCAGGTTGGTGAATTTCCATGTGCGGTTAGACTTGAGCGTAATGCACCAAGTCGCCTTCGGCTGATTCAGGTTAAAACGTCTGCAGGCTCCCTTGCGCTTGATTTCACTACTGAGCCAGGCTGTATTCGTTCTGGAGACCACGAGAAGATTGGCGATCTGCAATGGGGCAGTGCGCCTGGTCCACTACACTCCATGCTCGAAAGCTTTCTCGCAATCGCTGCTGCGGGAAAGTGCAACGACAGACGGCTCTCGCCATTGCTCGGGCTTGAGGCCTGCCGTCTTACGGACCTTGCTGCTGAAGACTATCGTACCGAACTGGCCACATGGTTAAGTTCGCGTCTTGAGCAGCAGATTGACGAGGAACTGCGCTATGCGCTTACAGAACTTGTCTATAGCTCAGTATGAGTTTATCTACTTTGAATGAGCCCGTGAATCATGCGGTTAAGGCCCTCATCTACAGAAGCGATGGCCACATATTATTGCAGCAGAGAGATTATACACCTGGTCTTCCCTTTCCAGGGTTCTGGACTTTTTTTGGCGGCCTTGTTGAACAGGGTGAAAACCTTAAGGAGGCGTTAGAGCGTGAACTTGTCGAGGAGCTTGGATGTGTTCCAGGTCAAGTGGGAGACGAACTGTTTTGTTGGGAGTGGCGGGGGGTGGATCCAGCACAAAATCATGTCTTCCCTGTTCACTGCCAGGTTGATGACGAGGTTCTTGTACTGGGTGAAGGACGGGCAATGCTATGGTTATGTCTCAAGGATCTGAAAACATTTTCAGTAGTGCCGGGATTAATTGAAAACTTCTCGCGGATTGAAGATTTTTTAATTTCCACATTCAGCGGTAGATCAAATTGCTAAAATAGTCGATCCGGATTTGCGTTTTGACGGCGTTCTCGGAGGTGTCGAAGAAGACTTTGATACGAAGATGCTGCTTGATCCATTTGAAAAACAACTTGGTCTGCCACCCATCGATACAATTCGGTGATGGTGAGTCTGACCATGTTCGAACGCACGCCCTTAGCAGCTACTTCACAACATCATCACCGATGACATTCAGGTCCTTTCGGCTAATCGGCTGAATCTTTTCGATTAACGTCCGGACACTAGTGAAACCGCTAGCTTAAATATGATGCGATTTTCCGACACAACTTATCGTCCCGATATTGATGGCCTCCGCGCGATTGCAGTTCTTTCTGTCGTTGGCTTCCATGCCTTTCCCAATTGGATAAAAGGCGGCTTTGTTGGGGTAGATATTTTCTTCGTCATCTCCGGATTTCTGATCTCCAGCATCATCTTTGCTAATTTAGAGAAAGAAACTTTTATCTTTAGAGAATTCTATAGTCGTCGAATTAAGCGCATCTTTCCGGCATTGATTTTGGTAATGACCACCTGTTATTTGTTTGGGTGGTTTATTCTTTTACAGTCCGAGTATGGTGAGTTAGGAAAAAACATAGCCGGTGCCGCGGGTTTCATATCTAATATCCTTTTCTGGAGAAACTCAAATTACTGGAACACGAATGTTGAAACGGAGCCGCTATTGCACCTTTGGTCACTTGGCGTGGAGGAGCAGTTTTATATTCTTTGGCCGCTGATACTTTATTTGTCATGGAAACGAAGAGTAAGCCTCCTGATATGCCTGATCGCAATTACCGCCTCCTCATTCACCTTAAATGTTGCTTTTGTAAACACTCGCCCTGCGGCAGTATTTTATTTGCCCATCACGCGCTTCTGGGAACTTGGAGTGGGAGCTATGCTGGCTTGGTCTGCGATGCGCGGGCTGGGCATTACCGAGAGCCTTACCAGGAGACTCAATGGTTCAATTCCTCGCTCTGTTTTTGACAATATCCAGTCAATAGTGGGGGTTGTGCTTATTGGGATCGCATTAATAGTAATAGATAAAGAAAAGCCGTTTCCAGGTTGGTGGGTGTTGCTTCCAACGATCGGTGCGTATCTTATAATATCTGCAGGTCCAAAAGCATGGCTGAATCATTCTCTTTTGTCACATCGAGTATTAGTTTGGTTTGGATTGATCAGTTATCCGCTTTATTTATGGCATTGGCCGCTTTTTGCCTTTGAATTTCATGTTTTAGATCCTCGGGCCAATTCAATTCAGAATGCTTTGTTAATCGTATTGGCTTCAGTTGCATTAGCGGCGCTGACTTATAGATTTGTCGAGAGGCCAATCAGGTTTGGAGTCTCAAAAAGGATGAATGCCGTTACTTTGGGATTACTTCTAATAATCGGGGGGATAACAGGGGCTACAACTTATATCTTTGACGGCTTTCCTAACCGAAGTATTAATTTATCGCAAAAATCAAAGTTTATTGTTGCTCAACAAAAGCTATTAATGAGCAAAGAGGAAATGGATGCGCATCGGGATGAATGTAGTTATTGGTCTACCTGGCAAGCGCAAGAAATGGCTGAGGATTGCGTTCTTGCAGGAATTAACGGAACCTGGTTCTTGTGGGGTGACTCTTTTGCACAATCCCTTTCTATCGGTCTACGCTCTTCACTTCCGAAAGGGTATAGGCTTGCACAAGTTACAACAGGTGTATGCAGGATCACTATATCAGAAGGGAAATGCAGTGAAAGCAATAGGTACGTACTTGATCAGATTAAGAATCTTAAGCCTGAAGTTGTAGTGATGGCGGTTCGCGAAGGGCATGAATATGTGGATTGGGAGAGTGCCGCAGGTATTCTTTTAGGACTCGGCGTCAAAAAAGTCTTTCTGATTGGTCCTGCTCCTATGTGGGAACCATCATTGCCTTCAGTTATAGCTAACTATTATAAAGGACAAACACCCCACTATGTAAATCTTGGAGTTAGAAAGAGAATTTTCATAACCGAACAATACCTTAATAAAGAATATGTTCATTCGGCCCGCTTAACCTATATTTCGCTGCTTGATAGATTGTGTAATTCAGATGGTTGTTTGGCAGTCGTGCCAGCTACATCAAATCTTACTACTTTCGACTATGGCCATTTGAGCGTGGCAGGTTCTAAGTTTGTCGTAAAAGACATCATCAGCCCCTACCTTAAATAAGTATGCGACCTTTCGTGTGATGGCAGAGCTTGCGGCTGTTGTTGTGGCATTTTATATCCGGCCTCAGTAGTTTCCGGCAATTTTGCTCAGGCGGTACCGGAATTCAACTTGTAAGTGCAACTATTGGGTAAGAGGGCAAGCCCGGGTCGGTATCAGCCATGAGTGAATTTACCAGTATGTCCACGCCGACAAGCGCTCAGGCGGCGACCTGTACCGCTTATCTACTCTACTGATTCCCAATGGTAATTATCATGACAAGATTTACCCGAGAACAAGTAAAAAGGCTATTGCCCTCTGATGTGATTGTATATATTAAAAAAGCATTGTTTATTATTCGAAAGCAGATATTATTTTATCAACAGATCAGTGATCGGCTCAAAAAGAAAGTTTATGCAGCAATCCTTAGTGCTTTTCCCAAAACTCACTGGGCCTACGAGAGAATATTAGCCCTAGTTTGCAGGCATCGTCATGAGCATCCGTCGGATGCATCAAGGCAGTTCTTAAATTATTTTCAGTCTTATTTAAAAGTTCGGCCAGATGCTATCTTTAAGTGGAGATTAGAGGCCTATAATTCCTATTTATTATTGCATGACCATGTAGGTTTGCATAATACGATGCAATATTTTATCGACTCCCAAAAAGCATTTATTAAAAGCCACCAGCTTGACGTTCTCAATTTTCGTATTGCAAATAATATATTTTATGCAAATTACAATACGCATGCTTATTTAGATACGCATATCAAGGCAATGCTATTAGGTTGGCAGCTCGAACATAAAATACTTGTGTTTTTGCGCGAAGAAGGCACCATATGCAACCCTGAAATGCTTAAGTATTGGGAAAAATATGTTGAAGTTATCACAGATCCTTATGCAATAAAGACACTATCTTTATTTTCAGATTATTTCTTGGATGATTTAACCTGCACCGCTTATCTTAATGGTCGTGCTATCTATATCGAACATGCGAAGTGCGTCGTTCAAAAAGAATGGGAAAGACAAAATCGTCAACCATTGTTTCAATTAAACTCTGAACATCGGGAATTTGGAAGGGAACAACTCGCAAAGGCAGGAATACCAAAGGACTCATGGTTCGTCAGTCTTCATGTTAGAGACCCGGGATATAAGAAAGGCTCCTATCTCGCAAAAGAGGAGTATGACTCATATCGAAATGCGGATATTGAGAGTTACAAGTTGGCCATTCAGGAGGTGGTCCAGCGCGGTGGCTATGTAATTCGAGTGGGAGACCCAAAGATGAAACCGTTCATTGCGGTGGAGGGTTTTTTTGATTACGCTCTCAGCGACATTCGATCAAATAGGATGGATATTTTCCTGTTCTCACAGTGCCGTTGTTTCGTCGGGGTTTCATCGGGACCTGTGCTTACTCCGGTTCTGTTTGGAGTGCCTGTGGTGATGACTAATTTCGTTCCGATGTCTGGTCGTCCACATGCCGGAAACTGTATTTTTATTCCAAAGCTGCTTTGGCTGAGGGATGAGCGTCGTTACGCAACGTTTCATGAAGTGCTTTCTTCTGATCTGGGGCGTATGTTTACGTCTCACGGATATGAGGAGAAAAGGATTGATATCATTGATAACTCTCCAGAGGAGATAAGAGACGTCGTTGTTGAGATGCTAGATCGTTTGGATGGTAACGCAGTATATTCAGAAGAGGATGAGAAGCGTCAGAGATCAATCACCGAACTCTATCAAAAGTACAGTGGATACGGAGACATGGGAAGGATGGGGAAAGCGTTTATACAAAATTATGCGAATCAGGGGCTGCTCTGAACAATTAATTTTAAAATACACTTAAAATGAGCACAAAATACACAAGAGAATATCAATATCAGTTTATGATTGAGATGATGACAGCCAGGGCTTTCTCACCGATGGGTCTGCGGGCCAGTAGTATGTGGCGTGTGGACCCCAAGTTGCTTGTTTTTACCCTTGCCCGCTACAAATTTGTTGCAAAAATGCTGACTGGCTATTCACGTGTATTGGAAGTCGGTTGTGGGGATGCTTTTGCCAGTCGATTATTACAACCCGAGGTTGACGAATTCCATGCCATTGATTTCGATCCTGTGTTCATAGATGAGGCAAGTAAGCATATTGACCCAGAGTGGCCAGTCACGCTCGCTGTCCATGACATACTGACAGGTCCCTATCTTGCTGGTGATTTGTTCGACGCTGGCTTCTCTCTGGATGTCATTGAACATATAGCAAAAGAACACGAAGAGGCTTACCTGCGAAACATATGTCTTTCCCTTAAACCCGGTGGTGTATTTGTCTGTGGTACACCATCCCTTGAGTCCCAGGCTTATGCTTCGTCGCCAAGTAAGGAAGGGCATGTGAATTGCAAGAATGGTCAGGATTTAAAGAAACTGATAAAAAAATATTTTGATCATGCTTTCCTTTTTGGCATGAACGATGAGGTTTTACATACGGGCTTTGCACCGATGTGCCAGTATCTCTTTGTGTTAGGGACAGGGAACAAGGTGAAGTCCTGATTCATGATGCCAAAGGTTAAAAGAGTTATTATCCTGGGGCATTCCGGCTTTATCGGGTCTCATCTGGAGCGACTGCTTTCACGCTCTGGAATCAGGGAAGTAATAGGCCGATCCCTGCCGGATATCGATCTGGCTAACTCAAGCAGTGCGGGTCAACTCGTTCCCAATCTCACTCAGGAGAGCGCCTTGGTCTTGATGGCTGCCGTTAAACGGCAGTTCGGCGACACTTTGGAAGCTTTCCAACAGAACATGTCTATCGTGGAGAACATTTGCCGCTTGCTGGAAGAGCATCCAATAAGGCGCCTTATTTTCCTCAGCTCAGCCGCCGTTTATGGAGAAGAGACTGAAAATATGAATATCAGTGAGCAGACACCGATCAATCCAACGTCCTATTACGGCCTCGCCAAGTACAGTGCGGAGCGTCTTCTAAATAAAATCTGCGTAGCCAATCAACTAACTTCGTTGGCTTGCCTGCGCCCACCACTAGTGTATGGACCGGGTGACAATGGTAAAACCTACGGCCCATCCGGCTTTGCAGCAGCAGCCATTGAAGGCACACCCATCACTCTTTGGGGAGATGGAACGGAACGACGGGAGTTTATCTACATTGATGATCTTTGCCGCCTAATTGAGGAACTTATCGATACCGACTTTGAAGGTGAATTGAATGTAGTGAGCGGAACGAGTTATTCATTTGCTGATGTCGTTGCTGCTCTGAAAGTAAAATTTCCCAACCTTGAGGTTAATTCCCGCCCTCGGAGCAAGGAAAAAGCAAACAATGCCTTTGATGCCCGCAAGATCAAGTCTCTTTTGACTTCCGGGTTTCAGTTCACTTCCCTGGAAGATGGCTTGTCTCGAATGCTCAATCATGGCTAACCGCTCTCAATGATGAATATTTCAGAGTTCAAATATCTGGAATCCTCTGGTGAACTGCTGGTTGATCTCGGGCTTCAGCCCGTTTCAAATCGTTTTTTATCCGTTGATGATTTGACTGAAGTTCCAAGATTCCCTCTGCAACTTCGTCTTTGCCCAGACACTGGTCTGGTTCATCAAGGTAAACTTTTTCCCGTTGAAGAGTTAAAACCGCGTTATGACTGGCTGACCTGTTTTGAACCAGAGGATCATCTTGATGGATTGGTTGAAACGCTGATCACCCTTCCGGGTGTTACCCGGGAGTCGGTGTTCGGCGCCTATAGTTTCAAGGATGATTCAACCTTACGACGATTGAAAGACCGTGGTTATGACAAGAGCTGGCGCATCGATCCCGAGCAAGATCTTGGTATTACAGATGCCTGTGCAAACGTTGAGACATACCAGTCCGTCTTTACACAAGTTAAAGCTGAGCAGATCCGAGAGCGTTGCGGGGCTGCTGATGTATTAATTGTACGTCATGTGGTTGAGCATGCTTACAACTTGCCAGAGTTCATACAGGCAATCAGACATTTAATTAGCCCGGGAGGATATGTGGTCTGGGAATTTCCTGATTGTGAGCGTGCACTGGCCGCTGGAGATTGCACGACTATTTGGGAGGAGCACGTATTCTATTTCACCAGTTTTACGTTCAAGCAGCTATTGCATGCATCTGATTTTACGATCGTTCATTATGAATCAGTGCCCTATCTTCTGGAAAATTCCATTGTTGCCATTGTGCAGGAATCTCCGGTAGATGCGGTTGTTGCCAGCCCAGATCCCCCTGCTGTGGCTAATGAAGTTGCTCGTGCACGTGGTTTTGCAGAAGCACTTGCGCACCGCCGTGTGGAGATACGTAAAAGACTAGAAATTATTCGTCGAGAACGTGGCCCGATTGCCTTGTTTGGAGCAGGGCACCTTTCGGTTGCCTTTCTCTCATTGATGGGGGTAACAGATTTGATCTCTTACGTTCTGGATGACAACTCAAATAAAAAAGGAATGCGAATGCCGGTAGGTGGGCTTGAAATCGTAGATTCTGAAGCGCTTTACACTGGGCGCATTACTACTTGCCTTCTGAGTCTCAATCCACAAAATCAGCCTAAAGTGCTGGCCAAGCATCAGCGGTTTAACGAGCAGGGTGGTATTTTTGCCTCAATTTTTCCAGGCGGCGATCTGGATATAGAGCGAGTCCTATGATTCCTACCCATAAGGAAAGTGATGAGGTTCTTTACCCAAAGGAAGAGGTTGTTAACGTTCAAGCCGCAGACTTGGCTGAACTGAAGCGACTGGCATTGCTCAATCCGCGCCAAAGAATCCGTCTCTGTGCCCATCGCTCACCGAGCGATCGGCTGCATGAAATGTTCATTGTGCATACCTGTGATTGTTATGTTCGTCCTCACAAACATATGGGGAAAGCAGAGTCGATGGCAATTCTGGAGGGTGAGGTGGATGTGGTGTTGTTCCATGACGATGGAACAGTCCGTCAAGTCTTCAGGATGGGCGACCTTAGCTCAGGCAAGCTATTTTATTACAGACTTTCTGAGCCGATCTATCACACTCTCTTAATTCGAACACAATTCCTTGTATTTCATGAAATTACAGAAGGTCCGTTTCTGCATGAAAAAACAGTTTTCCCGGATTGGGCGCCGGAAGATAATAGCTCCGACCACAAGGCATTTATTGCTCGCATTGAATCACTGATTCATTAAAAGAAAGTCAATTTGGCCGTTTTCAACGAAGGGACCCAGGGGTCTTCAATTTAGGGGACCACCCTGGTCGGAGCGAAGCGACGAGAGCCTTTCTACATTAAACCTCCGTTGTTTTTCAATCCCCTCTTTTCTTTGATCTTTTCCCGATAAGAGCGTTCTCCTTTCAACGTGAGTGTCTGGCATGGGTGGATCAAGCGATCCACAATGGCCTCGGCAATGACTGGATCCTCAAACAGTTTCAGCCACCCCCGGGGTTCGACCTGAGAGGTGACGATAAGGGGAGTTTTCTGGTAGCGCTCTTCGAGGATGTCCATGAGCGAGGTCGCCTCTTCGTGAGTGTAGTTTCTAAGACCCAGGTCATCAAGGATGAGGGCTTTGGCCTTACTGAGGCCTTTGACGTAATGGAGATAGCGGCCGGCAGCCTTGGCGGCCTGGATTTCCTCGAAGAGGAAGTTCACGGGAATAAATACCGTGGAGTGACCTTCCTGGCAGAGCCTTCTGCCCAAGGCGATAGCGAGATAGGTTTTGCCCACACCCGTTTTGCCCAAGATCAAGAGATTTTCCAGATTATGGAAAAAGCTCAGCTCTGAGAGTTCTCTGATTTTGGCTTTGGGGAGATCCTTGTGGAAGGTTAGGTCCCAATCTTCCAGATCGGCCCGGAAGCGGAAGTGAGCTTTGGTGATGAGTCCCTTGGCTGTCCGGTCTTTGCGAGAAAGCACTTCATCCTCCAGGACGAGTCGGAGAAACTCCAGGGGATGGAGCTGTTGGGATAAAGCCTCCTGAGCCCTTCGTTCGCAGGCCTCGTGGATGCCAAACAGCCGCATCTGGTATGAGAGGTTTCTGACTTGATTAAGTATCATGGCGGTCCCACCTCCAAGGACAGAGCAGGTTTGTGGGGGTAGTCCAGATATAGGCCAGAGCCAGAACGTGGCTTATAAGCGAAATTAGGCGGCCATTTTTTTCTCGCTTTGTGCTTTGGGGCCTTGTGGGGCCGGATTTGAGAGTCGTCATAGCAGATCTGTCTCCTTTCCGCTCTGAGGAGCCACGGGATCCGGGCCGGCGCTCAAAGCCTGTTGGTGCAGATGGACCGTATCGAGTTGTCTTTGCGGGGTGAGCAGCCGTGGTCTGTGACCGTGGGTGACAAAGAACAGGGCACAGTCTTTGATGTAGGCCAGCCTGGTTTTGTTGAAGGTCAAGGCCCTCTGGCAGGCGTGATCCAAAGCCTCGGGCGTGATCGGATAGGACTTATTCAAGCGCAAGATCCCCTGAACCCGCCTTAGGTGACGGAGCGGATGCTGACCTGAGAGAAGCTGCTCCACTAACTTCTCTACATGACCACCGAGCCTTCGGGCTTGTTCTTGGGCGTGATGGACCTCAAAGCGCGCCACGCTGAGTTTAGCCTCCGGGTAGTGGGAGTCGAAGGTGGAGAATTTTCCAACCCCGCTAAGTCTCCCATGAGCGGCGATGGGCTGGCTGTCTTCGTTGAAGACCTCGATCATCTTCTCGGTCATGCGTACCCGAACCCTCTGGCCCACGTAGATAAAGGGAACCGAGTAGAAGTTTTTCTCCACCTGGATATGACAGTCCGGATGGACCTTGGCCGAGCGCCACTCACTGAGCTCGAACGTAGATGGGGGCAGAGCTTTGAGTGCCTTTTTTTCCTCCTCGAAGCGCTGGGCTCGGCTGACTCCGTAGTCTTTCATCACGGAGTGGTTTAACCGCCCTAGATAGGCACGAAAGGCAACATTGAGATCCGAGAGGGAGTAAAAGCTCCGGTTACGGACTTCCTGGAAAAACCCTCTCTGGATCACTCCGATGGCCGACTCCCCAGAGCCCTTGTCCCGGGCCTTGGCGGGTCTGGCCGGAAGCACGGCAAAGCCCATGTGATTGGCAAAGTCACAATAAGTCGGATTCACATCGGGGTCGTAGAGATCGGCCCGGTGGACTCCGCTCTTCAAATTATCCACCACCATGTACGGGGTCACCCCACCAAAGAAGGCGAACATCCGCTCTTGCACCCCAATGAAGGTGGAGAGCTTCTGATCTAAAACGAATTCCCCGAAAGTGTACGAGCTGAAAGGTAAGACCCCACAAAAAAACTGGGTGGTAGTCTTCTTTCCGGTAACCGGGTCCGTGATCAAAAGGCCATCACAAAAGTCGATCTGGGTCTTCTCCCCAGGCTTGTGATGTAGACGGATGGTGACTTCTTGGGGCGAAGCTTGATGGGGAACTTCTTCCCGAAATGCCCGCCAGAAGCTTAAATACGTAACCTCTGGCGCCACCTCCTGGTGGATCTGCTTGATCGTGGTCCCTTTGCCGTAGATCTCCTGGCGGACATATTTCCAGTCCACCCCATCGATCCAACCCCCTGGCTCGGTGGCCTCGCTGGCAGCAGGAATCGATAAAAACTTCCGTACCGTCTTGCGTGAGAGCTTAAGAATCCGAGCAATGGCACGAATCGAATAGCCCTGCTCGGACATGGTCTTGATCTGCACTTGCATACGAACGCTGGTCCTTTCTTTGGCCATAACCACATCCTCCTGTGGTTGGCCAAGGTAACACCGTTCGTCGCATCGCTCCTTAAAAACCTTTGGGGACCACCTGAAAAAGGGTGGGTCCCTTCCTTGAAATCGGGTGGTCCCCTTCGTTGAAATTGGGTGGGTCCCTAAGTGTGAAATCGGTCAATCAATTTACGGTGGGCAAAGAAGTTCTTCGTCATGACAAGCATTGCCGGGTATGTGGTAGCAGCTCTATTGAGACTGTCCTTCGCCTCAAGGATACGCCGTTGGAAGATCAATTTGTTAGGCAAGAGTACAAGGATGTAGCCCAGCCCCTCTATCCGCTCAAGCTGGCCATCTGCCAGGATTGTGGTTATGTGCACCTACCCTATGTGATGAATCCCGAAGCAAGCTATGTTGATTATGTTTACGTAAGCGGGGTTACGGTCGGGTTAAGGAATCACTACGATGAATATGCGAAAGAGATTGTTAGCGAATTCGACATTCCGGAGCGCTCACTCGTTATCGATTTAGGTAGCAACGATGGTTCTATGCTGGCGTCTTTCAAGCGGACTGGAATGAAAGTTTTGGGTGTTGAGCCCGCTCAGGCAATCGCCGAGCAGGCAAATGAGGCAGAACTGCCAACAATAAACGGCTTTTTCACGGACGACGTCGCTTCAAAAATATTGCAAGACTACGGATCGGCCAGCATCGTTACGGCAAACTACATGTATGCCAATATAGATGATGTCATGGCTTTCACCAAGTCCGTTTCAAGACTTTTAACGCGTGATGGTATCTTTGTTGTGCAGACGGGGTATCATCCCGAACAGATGAAGATCCGGATGTTTGACTACATCTACCATGAACACTTTTCGTATTTTACGGTTGAGGTATTGAAGAATATTTTTTGGTCTTGTGGACTGGAACTTATTCAAGCAAGAAAGACATCACCCAGGGGCGGATCGATCCGCGTTGTTGGTCAATTGCAAAACGGTTCTAGGACTGGCGATTCGTCTGTAGATCAATTAATTGATGAAGAACGTGCCAACGGGATGCGCGCGGTGGTCACTTACCAAAAGTTCGCTTCGGATATACAAGTTGCGAAGGGGCAAGTGCTTGAGAATCTTCGTAGCCTCAAAAACGCCGGAAAGAGGGTTGTTGGATTCGGCGCTTCTCACAGTACAACGACCCTGACCTATCATTTTGAGCTGGCGCCGTTTATGGAGTATTTGGTAGACGACAACCCGCTGAAGCATGGTCGCTATTCGCCAGGCCATCATCTGCCTGTTCACCCGTCAGAAAAGCTGTACGAAGATAAGCCGGACTATGTGGTCGTCTTGGCATGGCAGCATCAGAAAAGCATTATCGAAAGACACAAGGCATTTTTAAGTTCAGGCGGTAAGTTCTTGGTGCCACTTCCTAACCTCCGCGTCATTGACGCCCATCAGTAATGAAAATTAACGTCAGTTGGTGGAGAACTGGATTCAACAACGGTGAATCTGAAGCGATCGCTCGAGCGATCGCTCAGGAGCATGTCAGTCAAGGACCAATTGTCGCTGAGTTCGAGCGTCAGCTCGCAGCCTATTTCGGAGTTCCCCATGTTGTCGCGACGACGAGCGGTAGTACCGCTCTTCTGATGAGTTTGTGGTCTTTGGGTATAGGCCCGGGGGATGAGGTAATTGTTCCTAATAGAACCTGGATAGCCACGGCACACGCACCGTTACTGCTAGGTGCCTCGGTAAAGTTGGTTGACGTAGAGCCTGGGCGGCCGATTATGAATGCGGGACTGGTTGAGAGGGCGATTACCGAAAGAACAAAGGTGATTATCCCGGTACACACGTGCGGGCGTTCTGCGGATATGCGTGTGATTAATGAGATTGCTCGCCGTCATGGATTGATCGTAATTGAGGATGCCGCCCAAGCGTTGGGTTCACGGAATTTGGACGGCTTCTTGGGGACTCAATCTGATATGGGATGTTTTTCGTTTTCAGTAGCGAAGATCATTTCAACCGGGCAGGGTGGTTTTATCGCCACGAAAAACGAGGAAACCTATAGAAAGCTCATCGCAATGCGAACCCATGGAGTCGGCGACATTGTCAATGCAGATTGGGATCAGCCCGGATTCAACTTTCGATTCACAGACATCCTGGCAGCGATCGGGATAGAACAACTTAAGTTCCTGCCGCGAAGAATCGAGAAAGTTAAGGCAATCTATCAGCTTTACGGAGAAGGACTTGTGGGGCTCCCTTTTATAAGGTTAATTCCTGTCAATATTGAGGCCGGAGAGATTCCAGTGTATGTAGAGGCACTTTGTGAATCTCGTGAGAAGTTGATTAATTTCCTCGCTGACAGGGGTATCCAGTGCAGACCGTTCTACCCGGATCTGAATCATGCTCGTTATTTTAATGATTCTGGGGAATATCCTAATTCCGAGCCTTTCGGGAGGGCGGGAATGTACCTTCCTGCAGGGCCGGAACAGCCAATACATAATATAGAAAGAGTGATTCACGCGATCCGTGAATTTAATGGATAGCCTTGGCCTCGAATCTGCCTAGTAAAAGCTCTGTTGCCATTGTCGGTTTCTTTGATGGATCTGCTGGGCAGGTCGAAGCATGGTTTGAAGAAACTACAGGCCTGAAGATCGCATGTTTTGTTGTTGATTCAGATAGTTTTACTGAAGTCGATATTGAGGAAGAGAATAAGAAAAGGGTTTGTAAGACGACGGAGTTTCCGCAAAATAGCACTTTCAAAAGTCGCCCTTTGATAGCCACTCCGAATTGGATTGAAAAACTTTTAAGTATGGGAGTAAGCAAGGTTCTTTGCCTTGATTCAGTGAATCAACGACGCCAAGCGCAAATTGAATTAATAAGAAAGAATGGTTTGCGACTTATATCAGCAATACACCCAAGCGCACTTATTCTTCCTGGTGCTCAAATCGGTGAAGGCGTATGGATCAACGCAGGGGCTATTATTGGATATAAAGCTGAAATCGGGTCAGGGACTATTATCAATACCGGTGCTCAAATTGATCATCATAATATCGTAGAGGAATGCTGCCAGGTTGACCCCGGTGTTGTGACTGCCGGAAATGTAGTCCTGAGAAAGTGCTGCCATTTACATACTGGATCAATAATAATTAATCGTATCATTATTGGATCCAATTCAATTATTGGAGCAGGCTCTGTCATTATAAAAGATGTCCCGCCGAATTGTACAGTCGTCGGGGTTCCCGGTAGAATTATTAAGAATAATAATTAGACTTACAATAATAAAGTTGTAAACGTTTTTTTATAAGATTAATCATTAGATATTTTTTTAGTAAATTTAGAGTTTATTGTATTTAAAGTATGAGAATTGTCGCGCTTGGCACATCGGAAGTTTTGGTTTCCTGTGTAAAGGGCTTAATTCAGTCGGGACACGAAGTTATATGTTTGGTTTCGGAACCAGAAATGATGCTTCCCGCTTCATACGGTTATTCACCTTGTCGAATTACCAAGGACGGTGAGTTCTAGAGGATCATCTCAGATATAACAATGCCAAAATTTGATGCTATAAAGGTCGGTGACAAGGCCGTACTTAGACATGTCATCACGCAATCTGACATAGATCATTTTGTCGAGTTGACGGGTGACGACAATAAACTTCACGTGGATAGGGAATACGCAAGAAGCACTCCTTTTAAGAAACCTATTGTGCACGGGATGTTAGGAGCCTCCTTTATCTCCACAGTGATTGGTACAAAACTGCCTGGCGACGGGGCGTTATGGTTTTCCCAGAACTTGGAATTCTTATCTCCGGTAAGGGTGGGGGATACCATCACTGTAAAAGCCGAGGTTATTAAGAAGATTGAAAGGACGAAGACTATTGAGCTAACGACCGAAATTTATAATCAAAGCAACCAAAAAGTTACGACTGGTACAGCGCAGGTAAGACTGATCGAGCCGCATCGACAGCCCGCCCAAAGGAAAAATGAGAAGAATGCGAAGCGCGTCGCATTAGTGGTAGGAGGAACCGGGGGAATTGGCCGGGCTGCATGTTTGCAGCTGGCTAGAGATGGATTTGATGTGGCCATTCACTACCATAAGAATAAAGAGTTGGCCGCGCGAATCCAAAAACAAATCATGGCTTTGGGAAGAAAATCCACTTTAGTAAGAGCTGATATCGTCAATTTTGACGAAGTCCGAGAGATGGTAGCTGAAGTCGTCCGCCAGCTTCATACCATTACAGTTGTTGCGAATTGCGCCGCAATAGAGATACCGATTATAAAACTTCGAGACTTAAACTGGGAAACTATCCAAGTCCATCTTGACGTAAATATAAAGGGTATTTTCAACGTACAGAAATGCGTGGTTCCTGTGATGGAAGAGAGGGGATATGGAAAGGTAATTAATATTACGACACAGGCCATAGAAAGACCCGGTGCCGGATGGTTGCATTACATCACATCAAAGTCGGCCCTTTATGGGTTTTCCAAAGCCTCGGCGATTGAGTTGGCTCCAAAAGGCATTAGAGTTAACATGGTATCTCCAGGTATGACGGATACCGAATTGATAGGGAATCTCCCCGAAAAAGTAAGATTGCTAACTGAAGCCCAAACTCCCTTAGGGAGAATTGCCAGATCGGAAGATGTTGCAGGCGCCATAAGCTTTCTGGCTTCGGAAAAGTCAGATTTTTTAACAGGGGAAACAATTAGAATCAATGGTGGGCAAGTCATGCTATGAAGAGCGTTAGTTATTCAGAGATTTTGGAATTGAATAGAGAGATGGGTCGCGATCTTGGATCTGATGTTTACAACATTAGCGTTCTCTCTAACGCTACCGTAAATTTACTTAAAGAAATCCTTGAGTTTTCCTTAAGGTCACAAGGCGTCAAAGCAAAGGTGAAAATTGGCGACTATGACAATATAGTGCAGAACAGCCTGAAATGTGGGGATTCGAATCTAGTCATTATTTTCTGGGAGTTGTGTAATATTACTGATGGCCTGCAATATAAAGTCGAATTATTTAACGAGGAGACACTGGAAGAGATTCTTGTCCAAACGAGGTCGGAAATTGATCTCGTATTGAGAAACTTAAAACAAACGTCGCTCGTTTTAATAAACAAATTCACGGCCCTGCCTTTTTCAAACTCAAATTTCCGAATTAATAGGCTGGAAGATATTGCGGTTAGATTAAATCACTATCTGGAAGGAAAGAGTGAAGAGAATCTCAAGCTGGTTGATTTGGGCAAGGCCAGCGCGCAGGTTGGGATCAAGCAATGCATTGATCTACGAAACTATTATTCCTCTAAGGCTCTATATACTGTTAATTTCTTTAAGAGCTATAGTGAGCATATTAAGCCTTTTGTGATGTCTGCTAACGGGAGATCAAAGAAGGCCATAATATTTGATTGTGATAATACCTTATGGAAGGGAATCCTGGGCGAGGATGGCCCGGATAATATTGAAATGTCAGCAAGGACAAAAGACGGCGCCGTTTTTGCGGAAATTCAGGGTATGGCCAGAACCCTTTCCGCACAAGGTATCTTAATCGGCCTATGTACGAAGAATAATTATGAGGAGGTGGATAAGGTCATAAGATCGCATCCCGACATGCAACTGCGGGATGAACACATTACAATTAAAAAAATCAACTGGTCCGACAAGGCGGCCAATTTACGAGAGATTGCAGAGGAGCTGAACATTGGTTTAGACAGTATCGTATTCGTAGACGATTCGGCATTTGAAACAAATCTCATTAGAGAACAGGTGCCGGAAGTTGCTGTTCTGCAGGTGCCTGACCGACTGTACGATTATCCTGCGGTGATGAGGGAAAATCTTGGATTGTTTTATAATTTATCTTTAACGGAAGAAGACAAGCGTAAGGCGGAGATGTATAGGGAGCAGGTAAGAAGGGCAAGCATCCAGAAAGGGTATTCCAGCCTGGACGATTATCTTGCTTCTCTGGAGCTCGCGATGACAATATTTGAGGATGATGAAACAATTATCCCGCGAATTTCTCAGATGACACAAAAGACAAATCAATTTAATCTGACGACAAAGCGATATACCGAGAATGATATTGGCAATTTGGTCCGAAGCGATTCATCGAAAGTGTACGCGTTTTCTCTAACAGATAAATTTGGAGATAGCGGTATTGCTGGTCTAGGAATTGTTCATCTTGACTTTAAGGCGCAGGAGGCTGATATTGACACGTTTTTAATGAGCTGCCGGATCATTGGAAGGAACGCGGAATATGCTTTAATAGATCATTTATTTGCTTCGATGAAGAGGAGCGGAATAAAAACCATCACGGCCAAGTATGTTAGAACACCTAAGAACGGATTAACGGAAGACTTCTTTGATCTATGCGGATTTTCGCTGGTTGAATCAAGTGCTTCGGCGAAATGTTATAGTGTGAATATCAACGAGTACGAGCCCAAAAAAGGGACGTATATTAAAATCATCAATGGAAAAGAAAATCAAAACAATCATGTCGCGAATATTCGATGTATCCCAACGAGAGCTGGATGAGAATTCATCTCCGAAGACACTAGAGAGCTGGGATTCACTTAATCATATGAAACTGATTGCGGCCTTGGAGGAGGAGTTTGGTGTTCAGTTTAAGGATGAGGAGGCCTTAGAAATGCAAAGTTTCAAACTGGTCAAATTTGTGCTTTCAAAATATTTAGAGAAAGGTTGAAATACTGTACGATTCAAATAAGAGATCATTTTCCAATGACCGAGTGGGAGCAAATGCGCTCTTTTCTGGCAGAGTGTTATAGGCCGGACCATGTGGTCGGTTACAAAAAATATTTCGAATGGCAGTTTCGAGCCGACACAAACATAAATGGTGGAGATGCAAAGCTCTTATGTGCTTGGGATAGTGGACGATTGGCAGGGACACTTGGCTTTTTACCGCTTCCAGTTCATTGGGGTCGCGTAGGTGAGGTGCCTAAGGCCGTGTGGATATCATATTGGATGGTCAGGAAAGAGGCGCCGAGGGGATTGGGCCGGTTGCTTGTAAAAAAAATCCAGGAGATATACCCTTTCGTATTGACGGTTAATGCCAGCCCAATAGGGGGGCCGCTTTTAAAGGCACTGGGATGGTCTTTTTTCCCTAGAATATCGCGTCATATCTGTGTCTTAGACAGAAGACAATGTGTGGCCATGCTTTTACCCGGGGCAAGCGAAAACTGCCTTGATTCTGTGACTTATATATCACGAGGATATCGGCGGGGTATGTCAGAGCTCTCGGGGGTTACACCGAATAAAAACAATTATGATCCTGACTGGCGGCTTTATCCCGGCTTGCTTTTTGGGACTGTTCGTTCTTTGGAATACTTAACGTGGAGATATCTTGACCACCCGGTGTTTAAGTACCATATCGTGATTGAAGGCTCGCCTGAGAGACCGGTTGTGTGCGTTTACCGTATTGAGCGGGCATTTGGTTATTACGAGGCTCTGGTAGGGAGAATTGTTGAGTTTTTCTACCCGAATGATCAAGGGGGTAAAACCGAAGGCTTAAATGTAATGCATGCTGTTCTGCAGCACCTGAAAAATGCTAGCTGCGCCTATGCCGATTTTATTTGTTCCAATAGAAGCTATGGTCGGGCGATTGTGGATTTGGGTGGGGGGGAGGAGCCCGGCGATAGCCAAATATTGCCTGTACGATTGACTCCAATTGAGAGAAGCATACGGCATCAAAATTTTGCATATTTTACTCCACAAGGGTATCCTTCCCCGGCCCTTGAAAGAATGTATGTTACTAAATCTGATATAGATGGAGATAGTCCGGCAAGTATTCCGGCGAATGTTAACGTGGCGGCATAGGCAAGTGTTCTAAAAGAACTGGAAGGGAGAAGTGTTTATGGCATTAGGTGATCATGTGGTATTAGATAGTAGAGGTATAAAGCATGTGCCTACGCAACAAAAACCTCTATCGGAAGTAAAGATGAAACATTCAGAGATACCGGAGATTATACGGGTTGAATTAACCAATACGTGTAATCTCGCCTGCCCCCATTGCCGTCACCATAGCGCGGAGAAACGAAAGCCGGAAAATTATGCCGAATATTACAAAACGCCCATAAACATGACAGAAGAACAAGTGGCGGATATTTTCAAGGAGGTTGCCCCTTACAAGCCTTCGGTTACGCTCAACGTTGCCAATGAGCCTCTTATTGCCAAGACATTTCCTTTTGCTGTTCGTAAGGTTAAAGAGCATGGGCTGGCCGGCACGTTTAATACCAATGGGCTTACTCTTAATGGGGAAATTGTAAAACTTCTGGTTGATGTGCAATACGATTCAGTAAATGTAAGTATTGATGCGCTGACTCCGGAAACATTAAAAAAAGCACGCGGCATTACACGGCTTGATAAATTGATTGGAAATGTCGAGGAGATGATAAAAGTGAGAGGGAGCAGGCCATTCCCTCGCATAGGGGTTACATTCGTTATAACGGATTACAATCACCATGAACTTCCCGGTTTCCTTGAGTTTTGGAAACAGCGGGTCGACGTTATTCGGGTGACCGGCTATATCAAGGATCTGAGGCCGGATATTGCGGTGATCCCCGGATTCAAGCGAGAAGATCTTCCAGAGCGAGTTCCGTGTAAGCAGCTATTCCGTGATATTGTCATCCGGGCCAATGGTGATGTGACTCCTTGTGTCATTACGGCAGAAAGACCCGAAGTTATCGTAGGCAATATATTCAGGGATGGAGGTGTTCGGGAGGTATGGAACGGAGAGGGTCTGGATAGATTACGGGAATTGCATAACAGTGGAAGATGGGACGAAATAGATTTTTGCGGCCCCTGTGATTATTGGGTGGAAACTTTCGACATGAAGGAAGAAGTGCGCGACGGCTTCCTGATTCGCACTCCTTCGCCCTATACGACCTTCTATAATGTCCTTGATAAAATGAAGAATTGGAATAAAGACTTGCACGATCGGCAGGGGGTGCAAAAGGGGATTATGGCATTTGAGAAAGTTTCCAATTCGAGTGATACTTAGCGAGGGTAATTCTGTTTTCCGCGTCTGCCCTTATTGACGTAGGCATATTCACCCCTTCAAGTATTTTGTCGGGTCGGCTAACAGAGGCGAGGAGATGTAATCGATCCATGCGCAATTGTAATCCAGCCCTTCCTTTTTTAGATTCTT
>Ga0209317_1001111_pt1 | contig 25813 bp, 21 predicted proteins | sample RifGroB2_FD_183994 | JGI IMG/M metagenome (GOLD analysis project Ga0209317, IMG submission 183994) | Soil microbial communities from Rifle, Colorado, USA - Groundwater B2 (SPAdes) (version 2) | ecosystem: Environmental > Terrestrial > Soil > Unclassified | place: Rifle, Colorado | collected...
TGAAGATCATGGGGATGTTGTAGATGTTGCAGAAGCGGTTGAAGCGGGCGATCTTGTAGGCCGCGTCGCAGTCGATCTGGCCGGAGTCGACGGCCGAGTTGTTGGCGACGAAGCCGACCACGTTCCCCCCCAGGCGCCCGAAGGCGGTGACCACGTTGCGGGCGCGGTCGCGCTGCATCTCGAAGTAGTCGCCGTGGTCGCAGATCTGCTGGATGATGATGGACACGTCGAACGGGGTGTTGAAGCCGGTCGGCGAGTTGAACGCCTTCTTCAGCAGGGTGTTGATTTCCCAGGTCTTCCTGTCGAGGGGGTCGCTGGTCTTTTGGTGGCGCGCCATGACGGAGTTGTTGTCCGGGAGGTAGTTGAGGAGCTGCAGCGCGGTCCTCAGGGCGCCCACCTCGTCCTCGACGGTGAGGTCTGCTACCCCCGACTGGCCGTGGACCTTGGGACCGCCGAGGTCCTCGGGGGTCACGTCCTCGCCAAGGACGCTCTTCACGACGCCCGGGCCGGTGAGGCCGAAGAAGGTGTCCTTGGGCTGGATGACGAAGCTCCCCTGGCGCGGGAGGTAGGAGCCCCCCCCCGCGTTGAAGCCGAACATGCACATGATGGAGGGGACCACGCCGCTGATCTTCCGGAGCGCGGTGAATGCCTCGGCGTAGCCGTCGAGGCCGCCAACCCCGGCAGGGACGAAGGCGCCGGCGGAGTCGTTCATCCCGATGACCGGGATCCCCTTCTCGCCTGCCATGTAGAAGAGGCGGGCCAGCTTGTTGCCGTTGGTGGCGTCCATGGAACCTGCGCGCACGGTGAAGTCGTGCCCGTAAACGGCAACGTCGCGGCCGTGAATGTTGAGGATGCCGGTCACAAGCGAAGCGCCGTCCAGGTTCTTGCCCCAGTTCTGGAACAGGATGTTGGGCTCTTCCTCGGTGAGGACGCGGATCCTCTCCCAGACCGTCATCCGTTTCTTGAAATGCTGTTTCTCGATCTGGTCGATGCTGACGGACTTGATGGGGCGCTGGATCAGGTCGTAACCCGTCTGCATCGCCTCTTCATAGCCGCCGGTGGCGCGGGAGATCTCTCCCGGGATGTTGAATTCGACCTTTTCGCCGGCGTCGAAGGGGTTCTTGAGTGAGGGCTTGATAAAGGTATTAGACATTGCTGGCATCCTTCCGGTCGTTGGGATTTTGCATCTGCTGCGCGTTACATGCGAAAGTCATCCTACGTCCTCCTGTGTTTGATATAAAAAACCGTTGCAAAAACGAACATTCAGTTAGCGAAAACGTAAACCTCCCGGCGTTGAAGGAGGGACTCCCTGTTGGCGGACCATCCCGGGCCTTTACCGGCTCAGGGGGCAACGGAGCGCCGATCTTCGCGGGAGGTAGCTGCTCCCGAAACCCGACAGGGGACTAGTGCTGCGAGATATCAGATGTTTCGTGAAGCAGGAAAGGTTTGTCTAGCGGGGAAAGGTTCTAGTAAACCGGGCAGGAGTCACACCCCTGTTTTTAATAATGCAGCTTTGGAGATGTTGATTTGTCCAAACCGGCTTTCGGGCTGGTTGAACCTGAAGCGCGTTTTTTCTTGAAGCCGATCGCCGGAATAAAACGAACTGTTGTTTTACTTTTTTCGCACGTACTCTAAATAAAGATTTGCTTGGCAAATGTCAATAAGAAAAAGAGTGTTTACGGGTAAAAAGGCGAGGCTACAGGTACTTGTGCGGGGAAGGGGAGGGCGCGGAGGGGCGGTGAGGGGGGGCGGCTGACAGGGGGTGCCTGTCAGCGCCTGATTTTACGAGCGAGAAGTTCTACGGTATGCAATACCCTCGTTTTATCCCCGGCCTGCTTCAAGCCGTCGGAGAGCTGCATGATGCAGCCGGGGCAGCCGGTCACCACGGCATCGGCGCCGGTCTCGACGATCGCCCGGCTCTTGCCGGCGTTGATGTCGAGTGAACTCTGGTAGTGGTAGACGTTAAAGGTACCGCCCAGGCCGCAGCAGCGGTCGGCCCCCTCCATCTCCACCAGGTCTAGCCCCGGTGTGCCGGCGAGCAGGGCGCGCGGCTGTTTTGCTATCCCGGCGGTTCTGTGGTGGCAAGGGTCGTGGTAGGTGATGCGCAGCCTTTCCCCGTCCCCGGTCTGCTCGGTGTCGAGGCCGAGCTTTTGCAGCAGCACGGCGGCGTCCACCGTCTTGTCGGCCAGCGCCTGGAGCCGCTGTTTTAATTCGGGGTTCCTCTTGCCGACCACCAGGGGGTAGAGCTTGTGCAGCGCTCCGCCGCAGGTGGCGCAGGCGGTCATCACGTAGTCCGCGTCGTGCGCTTCCAGCGCCGCCAGGTTCTGTTCGGCGAGTTCGCGCACCGTGTTGAGGTCCCCCCCCGACATGCCCGGGAGGCCGCAGCACTGCTGCCCCCTGGGGATGATCACGGTGCAGCCCAGGTGCCGGAACAGCGCGAGAGTGGCCTCCCCTATCTCCGTGTAGACGAAGTTCGTCATGCAGCCGACGAAGAAGACGATCCTCGGCTTGCCCGGCTCGCCCTGGATCACCTCGGGGTGCCGCTTCATAAACGGCTTTTTGGCGATCCGGGGGACGTGGCGGCTGCCGCCCAGAAACGGCATGGGGAAGCGGAGCCTGAGCCCGGAGGTGGTGGGGACCTTCCTGAAGAAAACGGGGCCGAGCACCGCGGCGGCAAGCGCACCCAGGTTCATCAGCTTCCGGTTTTTGATCACCTGGCCCACCGCCTTGTGGAACGTGGTGAGGCCTCGCCGTTGCGCCAGCGCTTCGCGAGCCGCGATGACGATCTCGTCGGTCGGCACCTGGTTGGGGCACTTGTCCACGCAGCTGCCGCAGAGAAGGCACTTGGACATGGCCGCGTAGGTGCCGTCGTCCAGCGTGATGTCCCCCTTCATGAGGTGCTGGGCCAGGGCCACCTTGCCGCGGGCGGTCGCCGGCTCGCGCTGGAAGGTGCTGAAGGCGGGGCAGTTGGCGCGGCAGGCGCCGCATTTCACGCATTTCTTCATCTCGGTTGCCACCCGCTCGAGCGGGTCTGTCTGCTTCCTGGTCATGCTATGGTCTCGCTTCAAGTTATGGGGTGCCGGTCGCCCGGGGTTCCGGGTGCCGGTTGACCGCATGGACGCGGGGTTCCGGGTGAACTGTCGGCTCCCCGTTTCCATCGCCGTTGTCGGTTGCCTCTAAACCGGCAGTATCTTGCCGGGGTTCAGGATGTTGTTCGGGTCGAGGGCGCTCTTGATGGCGCGCATGGCTCCCACCTGGTCGGCCGAGAGCTCCATCGGTATGAAGGGCTGCTTGGCAAGCCCCACTCCGTGCTCGCCTGACATGGTCCCGCCCAGATCGAGTGCCGCCTGGAACACTTCCTTGATCGCCTCGTGCGCCTTCTCCAACTGCCCGGGTATGGATTTGTCGATCATGATGTTGACATGGATGTTGCCGTCGCCCGCATGGCCGAAGTTCACGATGGGGATGTCGTAGCGCTTCTGGATCGCCTCGATGCGCCGGATCACGTCTGGCACCTTGCTTCTGGGCACCACGATGTCCTCGTTGAACTTGTCCGGGTTCACGTCGCGAAGCGACGGCGACACCAGGCGCCGTACCCGCCACAGTTCCTCGCTTTCCGCAGCGTCCTTGGCCACGCGGAACTGGACCAGGCCAAGCGGCTCGATCAGCTTGTGGATCTGCAGCGCCTGCTTCTCGATGAGGTCGCGGTCGCCGTCCACCTCGATCAGGAGCACGGCCCTTGCCGATTCCGGCATCCCGAGGTTGAAGCGACGCTCGACGCAGGTAAGGGTCGGGTGGTCCAGGAACTCCAGAGTGGTCGGGATGATCTTGTTCTTGATGATGGTCGACACCGCGCGGGCCGCGCCGTCGATGGAGTCGAAGACGGTGAGCATGGTCTTCTTGGACTCCGGGTAGGGGAGGAGCTTGAAGATGATCTTGGTGATGACGCCAAGGGTTCCTTCCGATCCGCAGATCAGCTTGGTCAGGTCGTAGCCTACCACCCCTTTCACTGTTTCGCCGCCGGTACGGATCACCTGGCCGGTGGGGAGCACCACCTCCAGCCCCATGACGAAGTCCTTGGTGACCCCGTATTTCACCGCGCGCGGGCCGCCGGCACACTCGGCGACGTTTCCTCCCAGCGTTGAGAACTTGAGAGAGGCGGGGTCGGGCGGGTAGAAAAGCCCGATTTTCTCGACCGCCGTCTGGAAGGTCTCGGTGACCACGCCCGGCTCGACCTCGGCCACCAGGTTGTCCGGATCGATCCTCAGGATGCGGTTCATCCGGGTGGTGACCAGCACCACGCCTCCCCCCTTGGGGAGTGCCCCGCCGGTGAAGCCGCTGCCGGCACCCCTGGGGAACACGGGGAAGCCTTCCTTGTTTGCGAGTTGCAGTATGCGGGAGACCTGCTCGCTGCCGTCAGGGTGCACCACGCAATCGGGGAGGAACTCCATCTGCGTGGCGTCGTAGCCGTAGCAGATCAGGTCCTGCGTCCCCGTGGCGATGTTTTCCGCTCCTACGATCTCGGCCAGTTGTTGGATTGTGCGCGCTTCTAGCATCTGGTGTCCTTTCCTTCCATACCTGGAGTTGCTGAAATTTTATTAGCCGCAGCAGCGGCATTCCTGCCGCGCGCTGGCTGCCGCAGTTTTATCGCGGCAGGAATGCCGCTCCTACGGAGGGTTGGGCTCCGGGGTCGCCTGCGGCACCGGGAGCACGGTCCCCCCCTCCGGAATGACGCAGGCCGTGAAATCCTCCGGGAGCATGGGGGCCGCCAGCTCCATCGCATGCTCCAGCGACCCCGCCGGCGTCATCCCCATGGTCCGCACCTCTTCGGCCGGAAGTTTCGATACCAGCACGATCCTGAAGCGCTCCGCCTTTTCCTTTACCGACCATGCCGTCTGCCCGTTGATCTCGTAGCGCTTCCTGAGCGCCGCTTCCAGTTCCTCGCAGGTGGGGTAGGAGAACCAGTTGAAAAAGGTGGCGTTTCCGTACCCGTCGCGGCACTCGGCCAACAGGATCATCACCCCCCCCGGCTTCAGCGCCCGGCCGGCGTATTCCATGGACTTGTGGGCCTGGATCAGGTTGATGTCTTTCGGGAAGCCGCCGCAGGAGACCACGACGAGATCGGCCCTGGCGGCGATGGGAGCGGAGAAGGCGTCGGCGTAGAAGCGGCACCCTTCCAGGTGCGCGGTGAGCCAGTCGCCGGCGAAGACGGCCGCTATCTTCTTGTCGGGGCCAAGGACGGTGTTCAGGATGAAGCTGGGGGGGCGCTTGGCGCAGGCCTCTATCATCGCCTCGTGCACGGGATTCCCCTCGAGGTTTCCCGTGACCGCCTTTGGGTGCCTGCCGCTTCCTTCTTCGGGATTGAGCAACGCGAAGTGGCTCGCCATGCAGCTTTTGCGGCTGGACACACCCGGAAGCATGCTCTTTCTGCCGCCGCCGAAGCCGGCGAAGTAATGAAAGGTAACGGCACCTGTCAATATCAGCCTGTCGGCCTCTGCCGCGCGCCGGTTTATCTCGACCGGGACTCCGCGGGCGGTGTCGCCCAGGTAGACCAGTGCGCCGGGGTCGTCGCAGTCGTGGTCGCTGACCTTGATCCTTGCGCACAACTCGCCGACGATTTTTCTGTGCTCCGCCTCGGTCTGCTTGCGGTGGATGCCGAGCGCTATGACGATCTCGATGTCGCGGTCCCTGATCCCTGCGCGGTTGAGCCTCTCAACCAGCATCGGCAGGTATACCTCGCTGCCGGTCGGACGGGTGACGTCCGAGGTGACGATGACCACCTTGTCGCCGGGGCGAAAGGTCGACAGCGCCTGCTCGCAGCCGGCCAGGGCCCTCTCGACCAGTTCTGCCGGCGTCCCCTCGGCCTCAAGGGGGCGGGGAGTGAGCACAGAGCCGACACGATCGGGAGCGATTTGCAGGGGATAGCTTTGATCGCCGCATTTAAGATCTAGCATCGGGTCATGATACATATTCGAACTTCAATGCGCAACTGTTTACCAGTGCAGGTTCTTTTGAGAGAGCCCCGTGCACTGGCACTGGAGGCCGCCTTTGTCGTGTTGCGCCGGGCGCTCTGTCGGTAAGCGGGTGTCCTGCCGAGACCCGTTGGGCTCCGGCCGCGGCGGCAATGCCACACCCGATGCTGTTGCAAAGGCTTAAGTCGCTTGAGGGATGAAGCTCCTACCGTGTTCCCGAGGCGGTCCCAGGTGTCGGAGGGGTCGGGGATTCAGCGGAAATGTTAAACGGAATCTAATACGGGAGGGCGCGGATGATGAATTAGATTGACAAAAGAGGGCGTTTCCGATAACAATCACCCGTTTTTATCGCTGTATTAAAGAAGTCACGCCTTTTCGGGGCATATCTAAATAGGAGGAATTTGTTAATGGAACAGTATGCAGTAGTCTTCGCCCTGGCGTGCGCCGCGGCGGCAGTGGCCTACGGTCTTATCTCGGCCCAGTGGATCCTGGGGCTCCCCCAGGGGAACGAGCGGATGCGGCAGATCGCGGCAGCCATTCAGGAAGGGGCCGGGGCCTACATGAAGCGCCAGTACACGATCATCGCCGTGGTCGGCGTGGTCATGTTCGTTGCCCTCTTCGCCACCCTCGGCTGGATGACCGCTGTCGGCTTCGCAGTCGGCGCCGTCTTCTCCGGCCTCACCGGCTTCATCGGGATGTTCGTTTCCGTGCGCGCCAACGTGAGGACCACCGAGGCTGCCAAGTCCGGCATCCATAAAGCTCTCAACGTCGCCTTCAAGGGCGGGGCCATCACCGGCATGCTGGTGGTTGGTCTGGGCCTTCTCGGCGTTGCCGGTTACTACATGTTCCTGCAGCAGGTCATGCCGGGCGCACCGGGCAAGGAAGTCGTCGCCCAGCTCGTCGGCCTTGGCTTCGGCGGTTCGCTGATCTCCATCTTCGCCCGTCTGGGCGGCGGCATCTTCACCAAGGGGGCCGACGTCGGCGCCGACCTGGTGGGCAAGGTCGAGGCAGGCATCCCCGAGGACGACCCGCGCAACCCGGCTGTCATCGCGGACAACGTGGGCGACAACGTGGGCGACTGCGCCGGTATGGCCGCCGACCTCTTCGAGACCTACGCCGTCACCCTGATCGCAGCCATGCTCCTTGGCGCCATCACCTTCAGCGACACCGCTGCTGTCAGCTATCCGCTGATCCTGGGGGGCATCTCCATCATCGCCTCCATCATCGGCACCTACTTCGTGAAGCTCGGCTCCAGCGGCAAGATCATGGGCGCCCTCTACAAGGGTCTCATCGCCTCCGCAGTGATCGCCTGCGTCGCCTTCTACTTCGTGACCGTGCAGATGTTCCCGCAGGGGCTCGCCGATGCGACCGGCGTCGTCATCTCCGCCACCAACATCTTCATCTCGGCCATCGTCGGCCTGGTCGTCACCGGCGCCATCTTCTGGATCACCGAGTACTACACCGCGACCGAGTACGCACCGGTGAAGCACATCGCCGAGGCGTCCAAGACCGGCCACGCAACCAACATCATCGCCGGTCTCGGCGTCTCCATGAAATCCACCGCCCTCCCGGTCATCGTCATCGCTGCCGGCATCGTGGTTTCCTCCAACTGCGCCGGTGTCTACGGCATCGCCATCGCCGCGGTCTCCATGCTCTCGCTGACCGGCATCGTGGTTGCCATGGACGCCTACGGTCCGATCACCGACAACGCCGGCGGCATCGCCGAGATGGCTGAACTGGACGACTCCGTCCGCGCCGTCACCGACCCGCTGGACGCGGTGGGGAACACCACCAAGGCCGTCACCAAGGGTTACGCCATCGGTTCCGCGGGGCTCGCGGCGATCATCCTGTTCACCTCCTACGTCCAGGAGCTGACCATCGCCGACAAGACCTTCTCCCTTTCCGACCCCTACATCATCGTCGGTCTCTTCATCGGCGGGATGCTTCCCTACTACTTCGCCGCCATGTGCATGGAAGCAGTAGGCAAGGCTGGCGGCGCGGTGGTCGACGAGGTTCGTCGCCAGTTCCGCACCATCAAGGGGATCATGGAAGGGACCGGCAAGCCGGACTACGCTGCCTGCGTCGACATCGTGACCAAGACCGCCCTGAAGGAGATGGTCATCCCGGGCCTCATCCCGATCCTCGCCCCGATCATCGTCGGCTTCACCCTCGGCCCCAAGGCCCTGGGGGGCGTGATCGTCGGCTCCATCGTCACCGGTATCTTCGTCGCCATCTCCATGACCACCGGCGGCGGCGCCTGGGACAACGCGAAGAAGTACATCGAGGACGGCTACCACGGCGGCAAGGGTAGCGAAGCCCACAAGGCAGCGGTCACCGGCGACACCGTCGGCGACCCCTACAAGGACACCGCCGGCCCGGCAGTCAACCCGATGATCAAGATCATCAACATCGTCTCGCTGCTCATCGTTCCGCTTCTGAACAAGATGTAGCTTTAGAAGGCTTCGGCTGAAACGAAAAGGCGCTCCGGGATTCCGGGGCGCCTTTTTTAGTCTGTCGCAAGGGTCTGCGCTGTTGTCAGGGTGATACGGTTCAGGCCGGAGGCTGGGTACCCTCCGAAGCGGCGGGGAGGGGAGCCTTCTTCCCCGCGCCCCCCCTTTCTCTTCTCTCCTCCACCACCTGCCGGAACCTCTCCTCCCCGAGCTTTCTCCGCATTCCGTCCAGGTAGAGCCTCTCGTACTTTGCCGCGGCGTCGTCCCAGGTGAACCTCTTGGCCATGGCGTTTCGCCTGAGAGCGCAGATGCCCTCCGGGTCGTGGTACCAGGTGTGCACCGCCCAACCTACCGTGTCGAAGAGGGCGCCTGCGCTCAGGTGCCAGAATTTGAAGCCGTCGCCGCTGCGCCTGTCGGCGTCGAAATTCTGCACCGAGTCGTCCAGCCCGCCTGTGGCGCGCACGATGGGGATGGTGCCGTAGCGCATGCTGTACATCTGGTTCAGGCCGCACGGCTCGAAGGCCGACGGCATCAGGAAGAAGTCGCACCCCCCCTCGATCCGGTGGGCAAGGGCGTTGTCGTACCCTATGCGGCAGGCGAAACGCTGCGGGTTTTTTGCCGCCATCCCGCCGAAGTAGAAGTGGGCCCACGGCTCGCCGGCTCCAAGGAGCACGATCTGCATGTCGAGCTCCAAGAGCCGTGGCAGCGCCTGGGCCAGGACATCTATCCCCTTCTGCTTCACCAGGCGCGATACCATCCCGATAAGCGGCACGTCCTCCCGCTCGGGAAGCCCGAACGCCCGCTGCAGCTCGCGCTTGCAGACGGCCTTCCCGCCCAGATCCTCGGCACTGTAGTTCACCGGCAGGAAGGGGTCCCGCTCAGGGCTCCACTCCTGGTAGTCGACGCCGTTCAGGACCCCGGAAAGCACGTCCGAGCGCTCCCGGACCACCCCTTCCAGCCCCCACCCGTATTCCGGGGTCTGGATCTCCCGGGCGTACCCCTCGCTCACCGTGTTCAGGAGCGTGGCGTGATAGATCCCCCCCTTCAACAGGTTGACCTGGTCGTCCATCTCCAGCTCCAGGAAGTTGAAGTGCTCCCATCCGATGCCCAGGACGTCCATGGCACCCTCGTAAAAGCTCCCCTGGTGCTGCATGTTGTGGATGGTAAGGAGCGAGGCGGCCCCGGCCAGGTAGCGGTCGTGGCGGTACCACGTGTTCATCAGTACCGGCACCGCCGCGGTGTGCCAGTCGTGAGCGTGCACGAGGTCGGGGGCGAAGTCGATCATCTTGCAGAGCTCAAGGCTTGCCTTGGAGAGGAAGATGAAGCGGTTGTCGTTGTCGAGGTACCCCTTGTTGTCCCTCTCGTAAAGGCACTCGCGGCCGTAGAAGCTCTCGTGCTCCAGGAAGTAGATCGGCACGTCGCTGCCGGGAACCCTCCCCTCCAGGACGCCGCAGTACATGTCGCCGATCACCCCCATGGGGACCACCAGCACGCCGGGGAGTTGACGCAGCTGGAAGCGCTGCCGGTCGACCTTGTAGTAGCGGGGCATCACGACCCTCGCGTCGTGCCCCCTGGCTGCGAGGTACTTGGGGAGGGCGCCGACCACGTCGGCCAGCCCCCCTTCCTTGGCGAAGGGAACGGCTTCGGATGCGGTAATGAGGATGTTCAGACGCATAAAAATCGGCTCTCCTGTCGCTTTTACTGTGGCAAAGGCCTCAAGAAAAATACCATGCAAAATTGGCTGCGCAATGAGGCTCTGCTAATTATTCCCGCCCCTCTTCGTTTTTAACCTGGATGCCGGCCTCAGCCATGGCATGCAGCCTGGCCACCCGCTCCACTACCGGAGGATGGCTGTAATAAAAAGCGGCGTACCAGGGGTGCGGGTGCAGGTTTGCCAGGTTCTCGCGGGACAGCTTGACCAGTGCTGAGGCGAGTGCGTGCGGTGTGCCGGAAAGCCGGGACGCGAAGCGGTCGGCCTCCCACTCGTTTCTGCGCGACAGCCAGGAGCCGATCGGGGTGAGGGGGAAGGATGCGATGGAGAAAAGGAAGCTCACCATGACCATCTGTGCCACGAAGGACCCCTCCGGGAGGCCGAACAGGGCGGGAAGCCCCCCCCACTCAATCAACCGGTGCACCAGCCAGAAGATTGCCAGTGCCGCGCCCTCCATCAGCAGGAGGCGCTTCCAGATATGTCCCTTTTTCCAATGCCCGGCCTCGTGCGCCAGGATGGCCAGCAGTTCCGGTTGCTCCATCTGCTTTAACAGCGTGTCGTAGAGTACGATCCGCTTCACATGGCCGATGCCGGTAAAGTAGGCGTTGGAGTGGAGGCTGCGACGTGAGGCATCCATCTGCATCACCCCCTTCACCTCAATCCCCGCCTTTTGCAGCATGAGCCGGATCTCATCTTCCAGTTCCTCGTCTGCGAGCGGCTCGAATTTCGAGAAGAGCGGTTCGATGATGTAGGGGGAGAGGTAGATCATGGTGATGGAGAACAGGGCGAAGAAACCCCAGACCCAGAGCCACCAAAGGTTCGGGGAATGCCGGACCAGCAGCAGGGCGGCCGCTGCCGTGACGGCGAGCAGGAGCATGGAGAGGAGCGTCGACTTGACGAAGTCGGAGATCCAGAGCCCGGGGGTGGTGGTGTTGAAGCCGTAGCGCTTTTCGAGGCGGAAGGTGCTGTAGAGCGAGAAGGGTATTTCCAGGATGCTCTGTGCCAGGTTCAGGATCAGCACGAAGAGCACCCCGTCGACGACGAAGGAGCCGGAAAGCGACGCGATCCAGTTGTCGTACATCGGCAATAGCGGAGTGAACAGGAACGCGAGCAACAGCGCGCTGTCGTAGACGGACTCGACCAGCCCCAACCTGCTTTGCTCCTGTGTGTAGCGGGCCGACTTGGCCAGTGCTTCCGCGTCGACGGATCCTGAGAAACCCTCGGGTACCAGCGTTGCGTTGCGGCGCAGGTGGCGCAGGTTGAGGTAGCGCAGCAGGTAGGCTGCGGCAAAGCGGGCCAGGAACAGGGCGATCAGAAGCTTGGTCATGACTGGCTCCGGGGGTGTCTGGCGCGCGTCAGACAGTGCCTGTCGGCACGGCAGTCGCCAGGGTGGCGTCAGGGATTAAAAAAGGCCCCCCGTTGTTTCGGAGGGCCTTTCCTTTGCTGTCTGCGGGTCGCGTTACTTCTTCACGATCCCCTTTTCGATGATGGCGGCGTACTTGTAACCGCCGCCGAAGTCCTTGTCCTTGGCGAGGGTGCCGGAGATGGTTACCACGTCCCCCACTTCCGCCATCTGGTCAGTGGTGACGGTCAGGTCGTTGTTCTTCTTCCCCTCACTGCCGGTGCCGTCCTGGATATGGATCCAGTTCCTGTTCATGATCCCGGAGGCCACTTTGACCACCTGCCCCTTGACCACGACCTGTTTGCCGTGCAGGGAGCCCTTCTTGGCGAAAATCTCCTCGATGGTGTAGGCGTTGGCCCCGGCGGCCTTTTCGACCTTGATCTTCTCGCCTGAGGGTGCCGCTTTCTTGTCGACCGCACCCTTTGCAGCTGCCGGCTTAGGCTCGGCTGCGCTGGCCGAGCTGACGATTTCGGGTGCGTTGCAGAAAAGGACGTTGTCGAACTTGCGGTTCAGCGCCTTGCTCTGGAAGTTGGCCATCGGCAGGCAGTTCTGGAAGGAGAGGGAATCCCCGACCCGGGTCTCAAGCACCGGGTAGGCGACCCAGCTCCGGGTCCCTTTGCTTTCCAGGTTGGCGTAGGTGTAACCGCCGCCGTTCATGGTCTCGACCACCTTCCCCGTGGGGTTTACATCGAGGTCGGCAGGGGCCGCCCCTTCCGTCATCCCCATCATCCCCATCATGCTGCCGTGTCCGCCCTTCGACATGCTGTCCTTTATGGCTTCGACGGATGCGCCCGGCTTTTCAGGCGCTTTGGGTGCCTCCGCGCAGTTGCCTGCCACGGGCAGCGCCAGTGTGAGTAAAACCGACATAATAGTTGAATAACGCTTCATTCAGAACTCCCCACATTGTAATGCCGCCCTGCGCGGCGCAAAAAAAATCTTGCGCGCGCACCATAGCAGCTTCGGTATGAAATATCAATTTCTTAATTCGCTCTTATTCACTTCTTCGCTATCGCCAGCGAGTCCCCCGCCGGGGAAAGGTCGACCTTTACCAGGTCTCCCGGCAGGAACTTGTTCTCGAGAAGCATCAGTGCCAGCGGGTCCTGGATCTTTCTCTGCAGCGCCCGCTTCAGCGGCCGTGCGCCGTAGGCAGGGTCGTATCCTTCGCGCGCCAGGTATTCGCGCGCCTGCTCCGTCACCTCAAGCCCGAGGTTCTTTTCCTCCAGGCGCCTGGTCAGCGCTTGGAGCTGGATGGAGACGATGTCCTTGATACTCTCCAGCGGCAGCGCGTGGTAGATGACGATCTCGTCGACACGGTTTAGGAACTCCGGCTTGAAGCCTTGCCTGAGCGTCTCCATGACCTCGGCCTGCATCCGGTCGTAGTCGCTGGCGCCGAACTGCTGGATCCACTGCGAGCCCAGGTTGCTGGTCATGATGATGACCGCGTTCTTGAAGTCGACCGTCCTCCCCTGCCCGTCGGTCAGCCTGCCGTCGTCCAGGATCTGGAGGAAGACGTTGAAAACCTCGGCGTGGGCCTTCTCGATCTCGTCGAAGAGCACTATGCAGTAGGGGCGGCGACGCACCGCCTCGGTGAGCTGTCCTCCCTCCTCGTATCCGACGTAGCCCGGAGGTGCGCCGATCAGCCGTGCCACCGTATGTTTTTCCTGGTACTCGCTCATGTCGATCCTGACGATGGCCTGATCGTCATCGAAAAGGAATGAAGCGAGCGCCCGTGCCGTCTCGGTCTTGCCGACGCCGGTCGGCCCCAGGAAGATGAAGGAGCCGATGGGACGGTTCGGGTCGGAGAGGCCGCTTCGGGCGCGGCGCACCGCGTTAGCCACCAGGGTGAGCGCCTCGTCCTGGCCGACCACCCGGCTTTTCAGGCGTTGCTCCATGCGGACCAGTTTCTCCGACTCGGTCTCCAGCATCCGGGTGACCGGTATGCCGGTCCACTTGGCGACCACTTCGGCCACCATCTCGGAGTCCACCTCCTCGGGGAGCATCTTCCCTTCCTTCTGGATGGCGTCGAGGGTCAGCCTCTTTTCCTCCATCTCCTTCTCGAGGGCCGGTATCTCTCCGTAACGGATCTCCGCTGTGCGGGCAAGCAGGCCATCCCGCTCCGCCCTCTTGGCCTCTTCGGTCTTCTCTTCCTTGCGCTGCTTCAGTTCGCCTAGTTCCTTGAGGATGCCGGTCTCTTTTTTCCAGTGGTCGTGGAGACCGGCCGACTCGCTCTTCAGATCCCGCAGCTCGTCCTCTAGCTTCTTCAGCCGGTCCAGCGCACGGGCGTCCTGCTCGCGGAGCATGGCCTGCTTCTCGATCTCGAGCTGGATGATGCGCCGGTCGATCTCGTCGATCTCGGTCGGCTTGGAGTCGATCTCGATCCTCAACTTGGAGGCCGCCTCGTCTATCAGGTCGATCGCCTTGTCGGGGAGAAACCTGTCCGTGATGTAGCGGTCCGAAAGCGTGGCGGCGGCGATGATGGCGCTGTCCTTGATCCGGATCTTGTGGTAGTTCTCGTACTTCTCCTTCAGGCCGCGCAGTATCGATATGGTCTCCTCCACGCTCGGCTCGCCTGCGTAGACCTGCTGGAAGCGCCGCTCGAGCGCCGCGTCCTTCTCGATGTGCTTGCGGTACTCGTTCAAAGTGGTGGCGCCGATGCAGTGCAGCTCCCCCCGGGCGAGGGCGGGTTTCAGCATGTTGGAGGCGTCCATCGCGCCTTCCGCTGCGCCTGCTCCCACCAGCGTGTGCATCTCGTCGATGAAAAGGATGACCTTCCCTTCGGAGCGCGCCACCTCCTTGATCACCGCCTTGAGACGTTCCTCGAACTCGCCGCGGTACTTGGCCCCGGCGATCAGCGACCCCATGTCGAGTGCCATGATCACCTTGTCCTTGAGCGTCTCCGGCACGTCCCCCGACACGATGCGCTGCGCGAGCCCTTCGGCGATCGCCGTCTTGCCGACGCCGGGCTCCCCGATCAGCACCGGGTTGTTCTTGGTGCGGCGCGACAGCACCTGGAGCACCCGCCGGATCTCGTCGTCGCGGCCGATCACCGGGTCGAGCTTCCCCTGCCGGGCGAGGTCGGTCAGGTCCCGGCAGTATTTGGCCAGCGCCTGGTACTTCTGCTCAGGATCCTGCTCGTTGACCGCCTCCCCCCCCCTGAGCGCCTGCAGCGCGGAGAGTATCCCCTCGCGGGTGACGCCGTTTTGGCTTAAGAGCCTGGAGCCGGGGGCGTCCTTCGCCGCGGCCAGCGCGAGCAGCAGGTGCTCGGTGGAGACGAAGGAGTCGTGCATGGTGTCCGCCTCCTTCTGGGCCTGGTCGAGGACGCGGTTGAGCGTGGGGGAAAGGGATACCTGTGCCGCCCCGGTCACCTTGGGGAGGCGCTTCAGCACCTCTTCCACGCTCTCGCGCAACCTGGGCAAAGGGGCCCCGATCTTCTTCAGGAGCTCCGGCACGAACCCACCTTCCTGCTCGAGGAGCGCCAGCAGCAGGTGCTCGGCCTCTATGCTCCCGGCGGACGTGGAGCCGGCCCTCTCCTGCGCGGTGACGAGCGCCTCCTGGGTCTTCACGGTCATTTTTTCGGGTCTAATCATGGGGTTGCCTCCTAAAGTCATAGAAGAAGATAGGGAGGGCAACGGCCACTGTCAAGTGGGGAGGGGTTTTTCGGCTTCGGCTTTTGGTGGAGCTTGTGGATGGAAGGGCCCGGCGGACCTTGTGGACCCGGGAGGGTTGGCGGAGGTCGACGGGGCTTTTGCTGCCCCTTCGAGTCGGCGCTTGCCGGTTACTCCAGGGGGAGGGCGAGCTGCTTCCAGTCGCCACGCGCCACTTTCGGCCCCTGATAGTACCTGGGACAGGCGGCTATCAGCACGCTTGACTCCTGCTTGCAACTGCGACGGCAGGTGAGACAGAGATGGTTTTTCACTGCTGGCTGCTTCATGGCTCTTCCTGGTGCTGTGCCTGCCGCGCGAGGGGGCGTCGGCCCACCCCGCGCGGGCGGCGTGTCGCTACTGTACCTTCCTGATCCAACCGAACTTGTCTTCGATCTTCCCGGTCTGGATCCCGGTGAGTGTGTCGTAAAGCAACTGGGTGTATTTGCCGACCCCGCCGTCACCAACCTCTACGGTCTCGCCCGCGTAGCTGAGGGCGCCGACCGGGGTGACTACGGCGGCGGTGCCGCTGCCGAAGGCCTCGGTGATCTTGCCGCTGCGAAGATCGGTCATCAGGTCGTTCACGTCGATGCGGCGCTCCTCGACCTTGAGGTTCAGCGACCTGGCCAGGGTCAGCACGGAGTCGCGCGTGATGCCGTGCAGGATGCTGCCCTCCAGGGGGGCTGTGACGATGGTGTCGCCGTAGGCGAAGAACATGTTCATGGAGCCGACTTCCTCGATGTAGCGTTTGTGGACGCCATCGAGCCAGAGCACCTGGTCGAACCCTTTCTTCTTCGCCTCGAGCCCCGCCTTCAGCGAGCTTGCATAGTTGCCGCCGGTCTTCGCCTCCCCTGTCCCTCCGGGGGTGGCGCGCACATAGTGGTCCTCCACCATGATCTTTACCGGGTTGAATCCGTTCGCGTAGTAGGCCCCCACAGGGGAAAGTATCACGTAGAAGTAGTAGTGGTCCGAAGGCTTGATGCCGACCAGCGGCTCGACCGCGATCATGGTGGGGCGTATGTACAGGGAGGTCCCCTCGGCGGCCGGGACCCAGTCGCGCTCCGCGGCTACCAGTTGCTCGATCCCCTTCACGAAGAGCTCCTCCGGAACTTCCGGCATGCAGAGCCGGTCGGCGGAATGGTTGAAGCGGCGGGCGTTCATCTCGGGGCGGAACAAGGCGATGCTGCCGTCCTTCCACTTATATGCCTTGAGCCCCTCGAAGATCTCCTGGGCGTAATGCAACACCAGCGCCGCCGGGTCGAGCAGGAAAGGCTCGTACTTCTTGATCCTGGCGTCCACCCACCCCTGGCCGATCTTCCATTCGACCAGCAGCATCCGGTCGGTAAAGATCTTGCCGAAGCCAAGATGCGACTCGTCGGTGTACTTGGCCTTCTTCTCCCCCTCGCTTAAAGGAACGATTTTAATTTCCATGTAGCTGAACCTCCGGTTTTTCGGCGCCAGGCCTCGCTTTTGTTCGGTCTTTTCGTTTACCACATTAGCCACGGGGGGCGCAAGCAATTTAACCCCCGCCAAACGGCTGATACGGCCCGGCTTATTTCTCGGCACCCCCTTGATTTTTTACATGCAGCTTGCTATATTGTTAGCGCTCACGAGGGTAGAGTGCTAAGAACAGTATGCAAAACCAGCGCTCACAAGGGAGAAAAGAACATGACGCACAGCATGCCGGTACCAATAGACAACCTTACCCTTTACCTCACGGAGATAAACCGTTTTCCGCTTCTTACGGCGGAGGAGGAAATGGATCTGGCCTACCGGTTCCGGGACGAGGGGGACTTGGAGGCGGCCCAGACGCTGATCACCTCGAACCTTCGCTTTGTCGTGAAGATCGCCGGGGAGTACCGCTCCTACGGGATGAAGATGCTCGACCTGATACAGGAAGGGAACATCGGCCTGATGATGGCCGTGCGCAAATTCGACCCTTCCAAAGGGGTACGGCTCATCTCCTACGCGGTCTGGTGGATCAGGGCCTACATTCAGAATCACATCATCTCCGCATGGAGCCTCCTGAAGATCGGGACCACCCAGGCGCAGAGGAAGCTTTTCTTCAAGCTGAACCAGGCGAAGCAGGCGATCATCAACATGACCGGCGAAGGGGACCTGCACGCCGCGGCCCTCACACTGGACGTGAAGGACGTGGAGGCGCAGGAGATGGAACAGCGCCTGCGGGGCGAGCTGTCGCTGGATGTGGAGATGTTCGAAGGGGAAGGGGGAGGGACCTTCCTGGAGAGCCTCCCGGACCTGCGGCAGAACCAGGAGGAGCTCCTGGCCGACCGGCAGGAGAGCACGATCCTGGAGCAAAACGTGGCGAGCGCGCTGGAGCACCTGAACGAGAAGGAGCGGTTCGTGATAGAGCAGCGCGTGGCCTGTGAAAGCCCCAAGACCCTGCAGGAGATCGCCGACCATTTCTCCATCTCCAGGGAGAGGGTGCGCCAGATCGAGGAGGGGGCGCTAAAGAAGATGAAGCGTTTCCTCGCGCCTTTGGTGCTGGAGCGTCAGGCGGCCTGAACACTGCCGCAGGCATGACATGTGAAAAGGGGCGCTTCCTGTCGGAAGCGCCCCTTTTTTTTCGGCTGCCTGTGGTTTCCCGGTCTTTGCAAGGGGCGCAGGCGCCGCACAGGAAGGAAGGCGTCAGGCCTTGAACCTGTTTTCCGTCCCCGCCTTCAGTCTGGAGATGTTTTCACGGTGTTTCAGGATGACCACGCCGGCGATGACCAGCGCCATCGCGATCAACTCGGGGCCCTGGCCGACAACCCACACAAGGACGGGAATAACCGCTGCAGCCGTGATGGAAGCAAGCGATACGTAGCGCCACTTGTAGAGCACCAGGGCGAAGACGACGACGCCGAACAAAACCGAGAGTGGGGAGGTGCCGAGGAGGACGCCGAGGGCGGTCGCCACCCCCTTGCCCCCCTTGAAACCGAGAAAGACGGTGTACACGTGCCCCAGGAAGGCGGCCAGGCCGACGGCGGCGATCCAGATCTCCGGGAGCCCGAGCCACTTCGCGATCAGCACCGGTATCAGACCCTTCAGGCAGTCGCCGACCAGTGTGAGGATGCCGAGCTTTCTGCCGATGGTCCGGTAGACGTTGGTTGCGCCGATGTTGCCGCTGCCGGCTTCGCGGATGTTGACGCCCATGCTCCGGGCCAGGAGCAGGCCGGTCGGTACCGAGCCGAGCAGGTACGCACCTATGAGGAGCAGTGTCTCTTTCAAGTTGGTCTCCATGCTGCTTAATGAAAATATCGGCGCATCCTACAATATTTCAGGCAAAACTGCAAGCCGCGGGGGGGCGAAACGGTCCGTTCTCGGGGAGGGGGGGCAAAAGAGGCGAAGCATGGGGAGCCGCGGCTGCTACTCGAACCGCGCCGGGGGACGGGATTTGCGTCCCCCCTCGAACCGGAGGACGGCCGCAGTCATGGCGAGGAAGATGGCATCCCTGCCCAGGGCGATCCATGGGGAAGTCTTGCTCCCCCCCTGCCTGAAGCAGCCGCAGTCGATGTCAAGCCCACGCGCGATGACCGAGACGAGGGCGGCCATGAAGGCCAGGTTCAGCGCGGCGATGATCAGCGCCCCGGTCTTTACCCGGTATCCGCATACCAGGAGCACCCCGCAGATCAGCTCGAGAAACGGGAGCACGGCAGCGGCCAGGTAGCTCCAGAAATAGGGGAGTATCTGGTAGTTCGCCACACTTCCGGCAAAGGCGACCGGGTCGGCGATCTTGGGGAGCGCGGCGTAGATGAAAATCGCCCCCAGTAAAACCCTGACAGCAACGGGGAGGTAGCGCTTCAACCCGTTCATTTTTCACCTCCGGCCACCGGATAGCCGGCGTCCCGCCATTCCGGCAGCCCACCCTCGAACACGTAGACCGAGCCGTACCCCCCCTTGATGAGGAGCTTGCCCAGGTCCATGCTGTCCTGGCAGGAAAACCCGTTGCAGTAGGCGATGATGACGGCGTCTGCCGGGACCCTGTCCAGCAGGGGGGAGCCGGAACGTCTCCGGGCCTCCTCCAGCGGAAGGGGTAGGGCGCCTGCGATATGTTCCTTGGCAAAGCTGTCGGAGCTCCTCGCATCGACGAGCACCGCCTGCCCGGCGTCAAGCATCTCCTTTACCTGCATGAGCCCGATCGGCATCGGGAGGACCTCCCCCCGGGCGGCCGGTTCTGCCTGCTGCTGCGTCGGCCTGCCGCGCCAGGCATCGGCCAGGAGCGCTCCGTTCCAGGCGATGCCGAGCACCGCTGCCATCATCACGACCAGCGCGATTTCCGCGACTGTACCAAACCTGTTCTTGGCCATGTTCTTTTGCTCTCGTTGCTGCTAAGGGTTGTCGTGCCGCTTTCCGCCGGCACGGTCGAGTCCGGTACCTCCCGTCGGGGGGGCGTCTTCAGCTACCTGTGAGATGTTACGCAAAAGGAGTAAGAAGGTCAACGGGGTGGAGGCCAGAGTTTGCCGGCGAGGCTAGAAATCCCGCTCGGGAGGGTAGATGTCGTGCTCTTCCAGCCACTGCCCGGCCCGGGCGGTGAGAAGCTCCTCCCGGATCGCCTGGAAACGCTCGAACTCCTCCGGGTAGAAAGAAAGTATCTCGTGCAGCCTGCCGTGCGACTGCTTCCCGGTGAAGGCCCGTACCAGCATGGACTTCAGCCCTTCGTTGCCGATGCCTTGTATGAAGGCATGCACAAGCTGGCGCTCCTGGCCGTAGTCGAAGGGGGGGATCTCCAGGTAGCGGTCCTGCTGGCTGTCCATCTCGTCCCAAAACGGATCGTCGTCGTACTCGGCCGGGACAGAGAAGACTTCGCCCGTCTCACGGTCCAGGAAATAGATCAGGTCGGTATCGCCGTTCTCGAAGGCCTCCATCAGGTCTTCCCAGACGATCTCCAGGTTGCGCATCGCGTGCATCGATACCTCTATGAAAACAGGTTATAGGTCGGGTCGAGGTTGAGGAACAGATCCCCTAAAACAGGCCAAGGCCGAGGTTGAGGTTGAGGAACGGGTCATTTTTGTATATATTGCGCAAATGCGCAAGATTTTCATCGCCGATGCCCACCTGAAAAGACCGGAAGACGCCAACTACCGGATCCTGATTCGTTTCCTGGAAACGCTTCCCGCCGACACGGACACCCTTTTTCTATTGGGGGACATATTCGAATTCTGGATCGGCAACCCCGAGCCGGTGTACAGCCATTACCGGGAAATCATCGACTGCCTGAAGGATGTGAGGGGGCGTGGGGTGCGCATCGTCTACTTCGAGGGGAATCATGATTTTCACCTGGGGCGCTTCTTCGAGGAGAAGCTCCAGGCGGAGGTACATGAGGCCGGCGCGGTGCTGAACATCGGCCCGAAGAGGGTCTACCTGTGCCATGGGGATCAGATCAACCGTGCCGATTACCGCTACCGCGCCTTCCGGCTGCTGTTGCACAACCCCGTGGTAAGGGCCCTGGTGCCGTTGTTCTCGCGCCGGATCGCTGACCATGCGGCCGCCACGCTCTCCCGTCGCTCCAGCAAGCAGCATGGCCGCCGGCGCAAACGCTGGGACTACCGTGCCATCCTCGACACCTTTGCCGGCGAGCGCTTCGCATCCGGGTGTGACGCGGTCATCACCGGCCACTATCATCTCCCCGTCTACCGCAACGAGCCCGGGCGCCTTTTCATCTCGCTCGGGGACTGGATCACCCAGTATTCCTACGCCCAATGGCTGGACGGCGAATTCACCCTGGAGAGCTTCCAGGAGCGCTAGCTCATTGCGAAGAGCCTCAGGTAGTTGGCGACCCTCTCCTCAAGCGTCGGTGCCGCTATGAGCAGGCAGAGCTCGTCCGGGCGGTAGCCGCGGCAGACTGCGGGGCGGTCACTGTAGATGCTGCAGCTGAGGGATTCGGCCAGGTGCCGGCACCTCTCCCCCGCCGGTTTCCTGAGCGTGCTGATGTCCGGCGCGACGCAGCAGGTCCCGCATCCTGAACAGATCATTCCCGCACCTTACCTGAAGAACGCCTCCAGCGCCTGTTCGCCCACCGAGGTCGCCTTGATGCGCCACTTGTTCTCGTTCACGACCAGGGCCGCCAGGGCTATCTGCGGATCCTCCATCGGTGCATAGGCGGCGAACCAACTGTAGTGGCCGGCCGGATCGGTCCCGTCGATGGAGCCTGTCTTCGCCGCGATGCTCACCGAGGCGAGCATGCGTCTTCCCCTTCTGTCGTGGAACGCCCTGCGCGAGGTGCCGCTTTTCACGGTGGTGGCGAGCATCTGTGCCAGCGACGAGGCGGTCTCCGGGGTCATGACGGTGCGCAGCGGCTGCGGCTTGTGGGTGAAGACCACATTCCCCTTGGCATCGCGGATCTCGGTGGCCAGAGAGGGTGCCATCATGATGCCGCCGTTGGCTACGGCGGCCATCATGGCTGCCGCCTGGAAGGGGGAGCCCTTCACATCGCGGTTCAGCCCGGCGCCCATCAGCATGAGCTCGTCGACGGTCGCCGGTGAGGGCGCGGTGCTCATGGCGATGGGGGAGCCGGGGAAGAAGCTCTGGTTGAAACCGTACCTGCCCGCGTACAAAAGGAGCGGGTCCCGCCCCACGACCTCGCCCGCAAGCCGGCCGTAGACCGGGTTCACCGACTTCCCCATGGCGATGGAGAGCGGCATTTCCTGGTTGCCGCGCCCGGGACGCACCCGCCAGTACTTGGGGTTTTCGGAGGTGAGCCGGCCGTTGAAGGCAAAGGGGGTCTCGGCGCTCACCTTCTTCTCTTCCAGCGCCGCCGTTGCCGTCACGATCTTGAAGAGCGAGGCAAGCGGGTAGAGGTTGTAGTTCGCCCCCCTTTCCCACCCCGGCTGGGAGGACGAATGCGAGACCGTCGCGAGGATGCGCCCCGTCTTGGGCTCCATGGCGACGAAAAGGCCGTAAGGAACCCTGTAGTCCCTCAACACCTTCTCGACCTTCTTCTGGACTTCGTCGTTGATGGCGTAGACGACCTGGCCCCCCTGCGGCAGGGGCGCGCTGTAGACCCCCCCCTGGACCTGGGCGTTGGGATAGGCCTCGGAGGCGAGCCGGAAGGCGCTCCAGTTGTCGAGGTTCTTCAGGGAGAGCGCCTCAGGCTTGGCAGCCTGGGCAGCCGTTTTCGCATGGGGGGGGGCGAACAGGGAGATGATCGGGTAGGAGGCAAGCAAAAGCGCGATGATCGGGAGGACGAACTTCAGACGCTTCTTGCGCGGCTGATTCTCATCCGTCTTCCTGAAGGCATTGCGCCCGTCGAGCCTGTTTGCCCTGCCGGAACGTTTGCTTTGCTTGTGTTTTTCTATATCTTTGAAATCTTGCATAACCCGCTTCGCGTCTGTCGTTTAATCGGGCCACTATATGTCAACTGGTCCCTCTTTGTCAACGGCGGGCGGGCTGTTTTCTGGGGCGGAGAGATCCTTGAGCGTGAGCCCCTTTAGGGCGGATGTGAAGGCGCTCTCCACCGTTGCCAGGATCTCTTCGGAACGGTCCTCTCCGGAGATGGTGGTCGACGCCCCGCGGTTTCTCAGCGAGAGCAGCACCTCGGCGATGGTGACCCGGTCCGGGTCCCGGGCGGGGTAGTAACAGGGGCGGCCGTCGATGGCGTGCACGATGAAACCCTGCTCCCGCAGGTGCTCCAGCGTCTCCCGGACGACGCGCAAAGGAATGCCGAGCCTCCCTGCCAGGTGCTGCTCGCCCCACCCCGGCTTTCCCAGGTAGAAGGCCTCGGCGACATGCCTGAGCGCCGCCAGCGCTACCAGCTCGCGAAGGCGGTGGCTGATGCTTTGGCCCCGGATGTCCCTGCGGAAGGTGGCCCGGTTCTGATGCGCCGCCACCACCTCCATGCCGAAGAGCACGATGGTCCAGCTGACCAGGATCCAGACCATCAGGATCGGCAGGGCGGCCAGTGTCCCGTAGATGGCGTTGTAGTTGCCGGCGCCCACCTGGAAGTGGATGTAGGCCCATTGGGCCGATTGCCAGAGCGTCCCCGCTAACACGGCTCCGATGAGGGCCGAACTGTAGCGTACCCGCGTGTTGGGGATGAAAATGTAAAGCAGGAAGATAGCCGCCCATACGCTCAGGTACGGGGAGAGGCCGAGCAGGAACAGGAAGACGTCACCAAGGTAGGTCCGCTCGATCAGCCACCCTGTCAGCCATTCGCTCTGCAGCGTGGTGGTGATGCTGGTCGCCGCCAGGATGAGCAAGGGGGTGCTGACAAGGACGCTCAGGTAGTCGCTGAACTTGCGGTACAGGGAGCGCGTCGCGGGGACGCCCCAAGCGACGTTGAACGCCTCCTCGACGCTCCCGAGCATGCTGATGGCGGTGAAGATGAGGGCCGCGAGCCCGATGGCCCCCACCGACCCCATGTTGGTGTTGCCGATGTAGGAGATGACCCGGCTCACCACCTCCTCCGATCCCGCGGTCACGTGCTGCAAAAGGATCGGCGCCAGACGGTTCTGGGCACCCAGCCCCTTCAGTACCGAGAAGGCGAGGGCCAGCAGGGGCACCAGGGAGAGCAGGGTCGTGAAGGAGAGGGCGGTGGCGCGAAGCAGGGAGTTGTTCGCCATGAAGTTGGAGAAGGTGAAGCCCAAAAACTGCAGGAGCCATATCCCCTTCCCCTTGAGCCCCCCGACGGCGGCGGGGTCGTACTCCCAGAGGAGCCCGGAGGAAAAAGTCCGTTTGTCGCCTGATCTGTCCATACGCCTAAAGCACCGGTCGCCGGTGCCCCTCCATGAAGCTGCATCTGCAAAGAAAAAGCCCACCGAGGTGGGCTTTTAAGGGGGCGGTCCCTGTTTTTAGAGCTCCGCTTGCTGCTTTTCCTTTTCCCGCTCCATCGCCTCTTTGCCCGCTTCTATGGCAGAGGTGATGACGTTCTTCTTCTCGAGCACGATCTCCTTGCCGTCTTCGTAACTGGCGCGGATCTTGTCCTGCGCCTCGTTGGCGTATTCCTTGATCTTGTCGACCGCATCATCGGCCAGATCCTTGATCTTGCCGCGCAGTTCCTCGCCGGTTTTCGGAGCTAAAAGAAGTGCGGCGCCGATCCCTACCGCAGCGCCGGCTGCGAAGGAAAGCAGCATGGTACCTGTTCCGATATCTTTGTTTTTTGACATGGCAGTCACCCCCCTATTTTTTGGATCTGGTAAGTCTATCAGCAATGAATTTTCCTGCAACCTTGGCGCCTGTCAGCCAGACGGTGGAGTTGTGTGCCACCTCCGACGCCATGCCGAGCACCCTGTTGATCAGGCGGATGTTGTGGCCGGCGTGCCCCAACTCGCTTAGAAGCATGTTGACCCCCTCCGCATTGGCCGCGGCGGAGCTGGTTATCACCTGGATGTCGGCCACCGTGTCACGCAGCTCCTTGACCAGGGGCTGGACATCCTGCGTCAGGGAATCTGCAGCGTTTCTCAGCGCCATGGCGGCCTTCTTGAGCTCGGCCAGGACCGGTATCAGGCATATTGCCAGTACCACGAGTGTTACCGCCGTCACTGCCGAAGTTATCTGTAGTAAAAGCATGCAATCCTCCTGGTGCTGTTGGAACGGGTTTTATGATGCGGCTTTGATGTATCGGAGAGGGGCTGAAAAGTCGGGGAGGCCTCGACGAGGCCTCCCCGATTGCTGCAGGAGTCGTTACTTCTTGGCCGGCGCGGATTTTGCCGGTGCAGCCGCCGGTTTGGCCGGCGCTGCCGGTGCTGCATCGCTCCAACGGTTCAGGTCGTGAGCGATGTTGTGGCACTCGCCGCATTTGGGGAACTTCGCCAGGATGGCGGCCGGGTGCGGCTTCACGTGGCACTGGGTGCACTGCGGCACGGTCTTGTGCTTCGCCTGGTGGCAGTACACGCAGGCCAGCTTGTTGTGCTTGGTCGTGCTTGCAGTCAGCAGGGTGGACGCCTTCTTGTGGCAGGCGGCGCACATCTTCGACTGGGTGTCGGACTTGTAGGTGACGTCAGCCGGCTTGTGGGCCTGGTGGCATACCTTGCAGTCCTTCTGCACGATATCGGCGGAGTGGGACTTGTGGCACTGGGTGCAGTCCGGGATCCTGCCGTGTACGTTGTGGCAGAACGAGCAGTTGAGGGCGGTGTGCTTGCTCTTGAAGCTGCGCAGCTGCTCGATCTGGCCGGTGTGGCAGGTGAGGCACGGATCGGTGACGTTGTTGCCGAACTTTATGTTCTTCGGGGCATGGGGGTTGGAGTGGCAGCCGAGGCAGCCCTGGAGCTTGTAGTGCGGCTTGTCTTCGTGGCACTGGCTGCACAGCGGGATCGGCTTCTTCACCTTGGGCGGATGGCCGGCGTGACAGTCCTGGCAGCTAACCTCGGTCTTGTGCTTGCCGCCAGCCTCAGCGATCGCCTTGGGCGCCTGGTCATGGCACTTCACGCAGTCGTTGGTGGTGAGCGTTGCCGCAGGTGCAGGATCTGCAGCAGCAGCCGTTCCGATGCATGCGAACAGTACCAGCGCAGATATAAGGTTCAAAACTCTTGCTACTCTCATTGCCCCCTCCTTGTTATTAAAACAAAATAAAATTTAAGCATGGATTTATATAACGTCTTGAGGTGGAAAGTCAAGAAATTAGGCACTAAGCGGGCGCTGCTTGATCTGCATGCTCACCATGACAAGGGGGGGTGTCTAGGGGACTGGCAAAGGAGAAC
>Ga0209317_1001114_pt1 | contig 25757 bp, 16 predicted proteins | sample RifGroB2_FD_183994 | JGI IMG/M metagenome (GOLD analysis project Ga0209317, IMG submission 183994) | Soil microbial communities from Rifle, Colorado, USA - Groundwater B2 (SPAdes) (version 2) | ecosystem: Environmental > Terrestrial > Soil > Unclassified | place: Rifle, Colorado | collected...
CTGTAGCCGAAGCCGAACCACCGCCGGGAGCTGATGTGCGGGCAGCAATGCTTTTCACAAAATCACGAACCGAAAGATCGGCCAGAGGTTCATTTCCTTCTTCACGAACCAGATATTCAATAATTCGTTTTTCAGGAATAAAAGGAGCAATGGAATTTAATCCCAGCCGATCAACAACCAAACTGATCTTTTGAGCTTCTTCCACAATCATCAGGTTTTCTTTTTGGATGTAATATTCCGCTGATTGAAGCATGGCATCGAGTGGAACCAAACCCACTAATTCAGAACCTATGACAGCAATATTAAGCAATGCTGCAATGGATTTACATGCCTCAAATGCAGTATGAATTCCTGTTACCTTGTAGTCAGTGAGGTTGATCGAGATTTGAGCCAGGTTATATTCATCAACATACCATCCTATTGCTTTGGTTTCCTTCAACAAGCCGGGCACTCCGTTGTTCCTGCCATTATCCCTGATGTCGAGTGCAATGCGGTGAGCCTGTTCTTTGGTTCCTAAAAGATTTACGTTATAGGCAATCAGAAAATTACGGGCGCCGGTAACTGTCGCTCCCCATTCGGGAACAAAATTGGCCGGTCCAAAATCCGGTTTCCATTCGGGTTTGGTGATTCTTTCAGGAATCGCTTCGTATTCTCCTTCCCTAATTTGTGGTAATTTCTTCCGGTATTCTGCTGTTTGAGCCTCTTCGTAAAGGTAAATCGGGATATCGAGTTCTTCCGAAACTTGTTTGGCAAATTCTTTCGCACAGGCCACGCATTCTTCCATAGTAATGTTGGCAACCGGAATAAAGGGGCAAACATCCATCGCTCCCATCCGGGGATGTTCACCGTGGTGGTTGCGCATATCAATGAGTCCATGAGCAACTTTGGCAGCATTTACCGCTCCCTGAACGACCGATTTGGGGTCGCCGACAAAGGTGATAACCGTCCGGTTGGTTGACTTTCCGGGATCAACATCGAGTAACTGACATCCGGAGGTTTGTTTGATAGCATCGGCAATGGCTTCAATGATTTTGCTGTCCCGTCCTTCAGAAAAATTGGGAACGCATTCGATGATTTTTTTCATCATAGATTGATATTATTTTGTTGTTATAGTTTTTTTCCTGACAAGAAATTTATTACTATTTGTCAGTTCAAAATCAAAGCTTTATCGAAAAGCAAAAATAAAATAAATTTTACGTAAGTACCTACGCAAGATGAATTATTTTAACTTATGCTTTTGAACCAGCAATTTTAAATATTTCAGGTTGACTGGCTAAGTTGCAATCAATTGACCTGTTTATAGCCAAAAGTCCGATTAAAAAAAATGATCCTTCAACCAACATGTAGCCTGAGTAAACTCATTAAAATAGTAAACACTTATTAATATGTTTGCCCGTAATAAATTCTTCTGATAATTTATCCGGAGATCTGGACTGCATCAATTTAGTGCAGTTGGAAAAAACACAGACGGTTCGATATAAACTCAACTCAGTTTAATGAAAACAATGATGGAATTGTATCCTGAAATACTTGCCAGGATTAATGAACTTTGGCGCATTGTGGGCAATTCGCCCATGCTGGCCATCCGGTATAAATACTTTGGCGAAGTTCGTACCATATACGCGAAAAGCGAGCAATTCAATATTACCGGCAGCATCAAGGATCGGATGGCGCTTTATATCCTGCAGCAAGCTTACATTTCCGGACAGATAAAACCTGGGGATACTATTGTTGAGGCTACAAGCGGAAATACCGGAATTGCATTTTCTGCCATCGGAAAGGCCCTTGGGCATAAGGTAATTATCGTCATGCCCGATTGGATGAGCAAAGAACGGGTTGATATTATCCGCAGTCTTGGCGCAGAAATTATTCCTGTTTCAAAAGAAGAAGGCGGATTTTTAGGAAGCATCCACAGAACTGAAGATATTGCAAATAACCGGACTGATATTTTTCTGCCCCGTCAGTTTGCTAACCAGGCCAATACCGAGGCACACCGGGTTACGACCGGAAAAGAAATATGGTGCCAGTTAAACGATCAGGGTATTATTCCTGATGCTTTTGTAGCTGGTGTGGGTACCGGAGGAACGGTAATGGGGGTTGGCCAGTTTTTACGCGACAAAGTTCCAGGTATTAAAATACATCCGCTCGAACCTGCCGAATCGCCAACTTTGTCAACAGGCACTAAAGTTGGGGCCCATCGTATTCAGGGAATTTCGGATGAGTTTATACCATCGCTTATAAAACTTGATGCTCTCGATGAGGTCATATCAGTGAATGATGGTGACTCCATCATCCTGGCACAAATGCTGGCTTCAAAACTTGGATTGGCGGTTGGTATTTCGTCAGGTGCGAACTTTCTTGGGGCGGTAAAAATTCAAAATGAAATGGGTGGACAGGTAAAGGTAGTAACGACCTTTTCCGACAGCAACAAGAAATACTTAAGTACCGATTTGATGCGCACCGAACCTGTTCGTCCAGATTATTTATCAACCAACATCGAACTTCTCGATTTCAGAATCTTTAATCGCACCTGCCAGGCGTGTAATATTTAGGGAATGTAATTGATTTCAATCCAATTCTCCATAAAATCAACTTATTTTTGGCCTATAGATTGGTCAATAGACAAACTTTTAAACTTGTTTAACACAATATTGGATGAAATAATTATTATTTCTCCAAATTATTAGGAATGAAGATATATTTTTGTTCTTAATTATCGTTTTGCAGTTTGACCAACTCATAATTTTGTAACCCATAGCCATGAATAACAGAAAATTTCTTTTAGCAGCACTTGTTGCTGTTTTGTTAATTGTTCTATACTTCGTTTTTCTCCGAAAAGGCGAAACCAATTTTAACCAGGTAACCACCCATGTTAAACGAGGGGCATTCTCTTCCCTGATTTTTTCTTCAGGCCAGCTCGAATCAGAAAAATCTGAATCAATTGAAATTCCCGAAAAACTGAAAGACCGGAATTTGCGTATTTATGAACTAACCATCACTCACATGGTTGAGGAAGGAACTGTGGTTGATTCAGGCGATTATGTGGCAACTCTCGATCATAAAGCCGTTGAGGAGCAGATTAAACTGGCTCAGGATGAAATGGAAAAAACCTTATCTGAATATGAGGACAGTAAAATTGACTCGAACCTTAACCTGAGCAATCAGCGCGATGTCATTGTCAACGCCCGGCTTGATCTTGCCGAAAAGAAAATTATTATGGAAGAATCGGTTTACGAATCACCTTCTATTCAGAAAAAAGCCAGTATGGATTTAGACAAAGCAGCACGGAAATTAGATCAGGAACAAAAGGCATATCTTCTGAAAAGGCAACAGGAAGTAAATCGGGTTGACCGGAAATACATCAGCTATCGGCAAATTTTAGAACGGTTGGGAGAACTTCAGAAATTATTCAATTCGCTCGAAATAACTGCGCCCAAAGCCGGTATTGTTACCTATTTTAAGTTTCCATGGGGCGAAATTATTAAAACCGGATCGAAAGTCGGGCCATACAATTCGGTAATTGCCACCATTCCTGAAATGTCGAACCTGATTTCAAGGACATACATCAACGAAATAGACATTTCGAAAGTTAAAGTGGGGCAAAAAGTAACCTTGGGGATAGATGCATTTCCTGAGAAACAATTGTCGGGCCAGGTTATTTCAGTGGCAAATATCGGTCAGGCCATGCCTAACAGCGATGCCAAAGTTTTTGAAGTTAAAATTAAAATCTACGGGAAAGACAAGGATTTAAAACCCGCGATGACCACCAGCAATGCTATTGAAGCCGGTATTTTTGCTGATACCATAATGGTTGCAAGTGATGCCATTTTTGAAAATGACAGTTTGCGGTTCGTCTATCGGGGAGCAAAAAATCCGGTTAAACAAATTGTATGGCTGGGCGATGAAAATGAAAATAATGTACTGATAAAAAAAGGTTTAAAAGAAGGAGATGTGGTTTGGTTAACCGAGCCCGAAAATGTGGAGGAAATGAAAATTGTTGGTTCCGATATTTTTTATGAAATCAAAAAGGAAAAAGAAAACGTGAGATTACAGGCCGAGAAGGAACGTGAAGAGATGCTTCTGAAAAAGCCTGAACCAATACCGGCTGCAGGAGCAGGGATACCTCAGAAAATGACTCAAATGAAATAATCACACGAAACTTAAAATCTAAAAAGGATGATTTTTAAAAAATATTTTCATGATATAGTTATTGGTTTTGAGGCGATTATAGACAATAAACTCAAATCAATCCTGACCGCATTAGGGATTATTTTTGGAGTCGCCGCGGTAATCAGTATGCTGGCAATTGGCAACGGAGCCGAGCAGGAGATTCTGGAACAAATAAAGATGGTTGGTGTGAACAACATCATTATTACCCCAACAGAAGTCACAGGCGATGAAAACTCATCCGAAAGTAAGGATGAAAAAGCCGGGGCAAAGAAGTTCTCCAGAGGCTTAACACTAATGGATTTAAAAGCCATTGAAGAGGTTGTGCCAACAGTTAATATGCTCAGTCCGGTGATCTCATATAATTACTCAGCCATTATTGATGGAAAAAGCAAACCGGTTGTACTTGAAGGAGTAAATACCAATTATTTTAAACTGTTTAATATTAGCCTTCAATTGGGTGAGGTTTTTAATAACATGCAGTCGGAGGCGGGTTTGCCTGTTTGTGTAATTGGTGATAATATCAAAACCGTATTTTTTAATCAGGAGAATCCGATTGGCAAACACATTAAATGTGGTCAGATCTGGCTGAAGATTGTCGGCGTCATTGAACGTCGCGACTTTACCGCATCGGCCTCCGATGAAATGGGAATAAGCAGCTCTGACAATAAAATATTTATTCCGGCACAAACCATTCTGATGCGGTTTAAAAACCGTGCATTGGTTCGTGCAGATGAAGTTGAAAAATCATCGGCGCGACGCAGGATGATTGTTGCTGATTCGAATACACAGTCAGCATCTGAAGATAAAAACCCCAATCAGTTGGATAAAATAATCCTTCAGGTGAAAGAAACCGAACAATTAGGTGTAACTGCCAATATTGTAAAGCGCTTACTCTTACGGCGCCATTCGGGCCTATATGATTTTGAGGTTACCATTCCTGAACTTTTGCTCAAGCAGCAACAACGGACAAAGAAAATTTTTAATGTTGTATTGGGGGCGATTGCCGGTATTTCGTTAATTGTAGGTGGTATTGGAATTATGAATATCATGCTTGCTTCGGTCATGGAACGGATTCGTGAAATTGGTACCCGGCAGGCCATCGGCGCTTCGCGTAAGGATATAGTGGCGCAATTTCTTGCCGAATCAACTCTGATCAGTATATCTGGCGGAATAATCGGAATTGTGTTAGGGGTTGCACTTTCAAAGATTATTACTGTCTTTTTTGATATCAAAACTATAGTTTCCCTGTTCAGCATTGTAATCGCTTTTGGCGTTTCGGCCTTGGTCGGAATCATGTTTGGCTATATGCCTGCCAAAAGGGCTGCTGATAAAGATCCGGTTGAATCGTTACGCGCTTAAAATCTATATAATGAATAAAACAATATTACTCCTGATTTTCCTTTGTTTCGGATTTTTCAATCAGGTAAATGCCCAGCAGGAAAATTACACGCTGAGTTTGAATGAAGTGGTCAGTATTGCATCTCAGAAATCGCTTGATGCTTTCCGGTATAAAAACATGTACCTGGCCAGCTATTGGGAATACAGGTATTACAAGGCAGATAAGCTGCCTAGCCTCAGCCTGAGCACCACTCCTCTCGATTTTAACCATTACCGGAAACGTGAATATAACTTTCAGACGAATGAGGAAGAATACGTTTTGCGTGATTATTTTAATTCGGATGTGGCTGTTCAGTTGAATCAAAAAGTTGGATTGACTGGTGGCAGTTTCTTTTTAAGCTCCGAATTAGGGATGGTAAAAAACCTGAGTGGCGACCAAAAAACTTCCTATCAGGCAACTCCCGTAAGTATTGGTTATAATCAATCATTGAATGGGTACAATGCCTTAAGGTGGCAATCGAAAATTGAACCGGTGAAATTTGAAAAAGCAAAGAAAGAGTTTGTGCAATCGCAGGAAAATCTGGCCATGAAGAGTACATCCATGTTTTTTGAATTGGTTGACGCGCAAATTCAACTGAAAATTGCACAAAATAATATGGCCAATGCTGATACCTTGTACAAAATCGGGAAAGGACGCTTTCAGGTTGGAACGGTAACACAAGATGAGCTGTTAAATCTTGAACTGGGTCAGTTGAATGCCCAGCAAGCGTTAAGTAAAGCCAAACTGGAAGTTTTGAGGGCGCAATCGGGACTGAATTCGTATCTCGTTTTAGATAAACAAACCCTGATCAATTGTCAGGTTCCTTCCGAAATCCCTACTTTACAGATACTGGCAGATGAAGCATTGGATTTGGCCCTAAAAAACAATCCGGATATTCTGGACCAGGAACAGCAAATGCTTGAACAAAACAGGGATGTGGCCAGGGCAAAATCAGAAACCGGATTAAATACAAGCCTTTTTGCTGTATATGGACTGAATCAGTCGTCAGAAAATTTCGATATGGTTTACGATCAGCCCGATCAAAGTCAACGGTTGCGGTTTGGCGTGAATGTTCCGTTAGTTGATTGGGGTCGGCGAAAGGGGCGCTTAATGATGGCCGAATCAACACGCGAGGTAGCCAATGCCCGTATCCGGCAGGCTCGTATTGATTTCGAACAAAATATTTTTCAATCGGTTATGGAGTTTAACCTTCAGGCCGAACAGGTAAAGAATGCTGCCAAAGCCGATACCGTTGCACAGAAAGGGTTTGAAGTTACCTTCCAGCGTTTTCTGATCGGAAAGGTAGATGTCATCAAGCTGAATATTGCCCGGAACGATCGTGAATCGGCAAGGAAAGCTTACATCAATGCAGTTAAAACGTACTGGAATTACTATTATCGGTTGCGCATGCTTACACTTTTCGATTTCGTGAAACGTGAAAACCTTACGGCTGAATACGATAAAATTATTCATAACTAAGCTGATATGCATAAAAATAAAAAATACATCATTGGTATTGCAACTGTGGCAGTGATCGGGATAGCCATTTTTATCCTTGTTCTGGGAAAACCGAAGAATGAAAAGAATTACAAAGTAAAAAGAGGTAACCTGGAGGTATTGGTCAACTGTAAGGGAGAGGTAAAGGGCGAAAAATATACCGAAATCAATCTTCCCGAAGAAGTTCGTGATCAGAATTTACGCATCTACCAACTTAAGATTGTTGATGTAATCCTTGAAGGAAAAGCCGTAAAGAAAGGCGATTATATTGCCAAACTCGATGATAGCCAGATTGCCACTTTAATGCGTAATGTGATGCTGGAGAAGGAGAAGTTTGATGCTGATCTACGCAATGCAGTGCTTGACAGTGCCGTTAATTTGTCGCGTAAACGAGAGAATATCAATAATGCCATGCTCGATTTGGAATACCTGAAAATTGATCTGGAACAATCGAAATATGAATCGGAAGCTTACCAGCGCAAAACGCAGATGAGGTTTCAGAAGGCTGAAATAGAAGTAGATAAAATCAGGCGCGACTATCTTCTTGACAGAAACAGGTTAAAGATTCAGGTTGGAAGGAATGAAGAGCGGGTTGCTGAGTTGAATAATCGTATCGCCAAATATCAGTTAGCGCTTGCCGCGACAACAATTCGCACTCCGGAAGATGGAATCGTCATGTTTGCTAAAGATTGGTCAGGCAAAACTTATGGAAAAGATTCGGAAATTAATATCTGGAGGCCATTGATTGCCACTCTTCCTGATATGTCGGTTGCTCTTTCAGAAACATTCATCCGGGAAATTGATATTGCCAAAGTTGAGATAGGCGATAGTGTGCGGATTACCATTGATGCACTACCCGATAAGGTCTTCTGGGGGAAGGTAATTCATATTGCTACCATTGGTGAAGACCATAAAGATTTCGATATGAAGGCTTTTAAAGTTCTGATCCGTTTCGAAAGGTCTGATAAAGATATGAAACCCGGAATGAGCGCAAACAACGACATTGTTATAGCATCATATCAGGATATACTTTTATTGCCTATGAAAGCTGTTTTCTCCAAAAACGGGAAGCAGGTTGTTTTCCTGAAAAAGGGCGGGAATATTTCGGAACTGGAAGTAAAACTAGTGGCTGAAAATGAACAATTTGGGGTTGTTGAAAATGGCATTAAAGAAGGTGATGTTGTTTTGTTGTATCAGCCGAAGGAGTTTCAGCCCGGGATTGAGAAAATTGCCAATAAATAAATGCCGGCCTCAGATTACCTAGCTATTAACAATTGTTTTGAATTGTCCATTTTATTGTGTGAATGGTTTTTGTACTTTTGACAGTTTTAAAATACCAAAACCTAATCCAATTCTATGAGAATCTATTTTCTGGGCTTGTTCCTGCTTCTATACATCTTTTCGCATTCAACTGAAAAATTTATACCAGGCTTTAAAAAATCACTTTCCGATTCGGTCGTTCACAAAAAAAACGAAAACTATATCCTCCACGTCAAAAAAGCTACATCGCCCATTAAAATAGATGGACTGATCAGCGAACCCGATTGGGAAACCGCCGAAAAGGCCAAAGATTTTCGTTTGGTACTGCCTGTTGATACCGGATTTGCAAAATCACCTTCCGAAGTAGTAATGACTTATGACGATAAGGCATTTTATCTGGGCATCACTTTTTTTGACACCATTCCCGGGAAACGGATTATGGAATCCTTCAGGAGAGATTTTATGTTTGGAAACAATGACAATGTGCTCGTATTTTTTGATACTTTCCTCGATCAGACCAACGGTTTTTCCTTCGGTGCTTCAGCTTCAGGTGCTAAATGGGATGGCACCCAATCTGACGGGGGAATGGTTAATACCAACTGGGATTGTAAATGGGATTCCAAAACAGTGCAGTACCCCGATCGTTGGGTGACTGAAATGAAAATCCCCTTTCGTTCTATTCGTTTCAAATCAGGAACCGACCGCTGGTATGCCAATTTCAGCCGGCTCGACCTTAAAACCAACGAAAAATCGTCGTGGGCTCCGGTTCCACGCCAATTTCCTACGGCCAGCCTCGCCTATACAGGGGTATTACAATGGGAACAACCGCTACCCAAATCAAAAATGATGTTTTCCTTCATTCCTTATTTGTTTGGAAGTGTTTCCAGGGATTTTGAGTCGAAAGTCAATACCAGCGCCCGTTACAAAAAAGATTTTGGCTTTGATATGAAACTGGGAATCACCACTTCCATGAACCTTGATTTGACTTATAATCCTAACTTTTCACAGGCCGAAGTTGATCAGCAGGTAACCAATATCGACCGCTTTGAACTCTTTTTTCCTGAAAAGCGTCAATTTTTTCTTGAAAACAGTGATTTGTTTTCCAATTATGGTTTTGCTTCGGTAACTCCATTTTTTTCGCGCCGGATTGGGCTCGATGCGCCGGTTTTGGCAGGCGCAAGGTTAAGCGGCAAACTGGGTAATAATTGGCGTATTGGCTTACTCGATATGCAGTCGGAACGCATTGGCCCTTCTCTTGATTCACTTTCGCGCAATTTTCTGGTTGCCTCCATTCAGCGAAAGCTGTTTTCACGTTCAAACATCGGGATGATCATTGTCAATAAAGAATATATGAATGAATCCGGGGCTCAGAAATTCAACCGGGTGTTCGGGCTCGATTACAATTTGGCCAGCCGGAATAATAAATGGAAGGGCAAATTGTTTTATCACCATTCTTTTAGTCCTGAAAATCCGGGCCGTCAACAGGCTCAGGGTTCGATGCTTTCTTTTTCATCCAGACGGCTGCTCTTGTCGTTTGCACAGACCAATATCGGAAAAAACTATAAAGCAGAAACCGGTTATGTGCCACGGGCAGGCATTGGTATAAACCAGTATAATCCGATCGCATCGCTCTTATGGATTCCGAATAAGCGAATAGTTAGCCATGGTATCCGTTTTGAATCCAATTATTATTTCAATTCCGATTTCAAGCAGCTCGATCATCTTGCCACACTTTCTTACCAGTTTGAATTTAAAGATAAATCAACCTTTGCTACGGGCATTAGAGATTCGTACATCCGGCTTAATCATGATTTCGATCCTACTCACCTTGGGAAATCGTTTCTTAAAATGGGAACTGAATATTCAACCAACCAGGGTTTTGCTCAATATCAATCAGATATCAGGAAAATGTTTAATTTCGGAACAACGTTTACCAAAGGAGGCTTTTACAACGGAAAGATTAATGTCGTTGATGCCCGCATGACATTCCGTTACCAACCTTACCTGAACCTTTCGTTTAATTTTTCATACAACGATATTCGCCTGCCAGCTCCTTTTGAGTTTACCAATTTCTGGCTTTTAGGGCCCAAACTCGACCTTACTTTGAGTGATAAGGTTTTCTTTTCAACGTTCGTTCAGTACAACGAACAAATCGAGAACATGAACGTGAACATGAGGTTTCAATGGCGGTACCAGCCGGTTTCCGACCTGTTTATCGTATATACCGGCAACTATTTTACCGGCGACTGGAGCCCGAGAAACCGTGCGTTGGTGGTGAAACTGAGTTATTGGTTTAATTAGAAGCCAAGGATAAAGGAAAAAAAATGATCAGTGGTCAGTCTCAGTTGGCAAAACACTTGCTGATGCAAATTCCTGAACACTGATCACTGTGACTGAACACTTTTTTCAGAACTTTTCAAACACTCCCAGTCCAAACAATGCAAAGTCATATTTGATTGGATCATCCCCATCAAATTTTCGGAGTTTCGCGGTAATTTCTTCTACAGCTTTCCAATCGTTTTGGGTTCGGGTGAGAAGTCCAAGTTTACGGGCAACATTTCCGGTGTGAACATCGAGTGGAAGCAATAATGCAGAGGCTGGAATTTTTTTCCAAAGCCCAAAATCTACTCCGGCATGGTCTGACCTGACCATCCATCTCAGAAACATGTTGAGCCGTTTGGCTGCAGCGCCTTTTTGCACGTTCGAAACATGCTTTTCGGTGCGGTGTAAATGGTCCAGTTCAAAGAAAACTTTTCTGAAATAATCCAGAGAACCGAAAATACTGTTTTCAATTTGATATCCTTTCGTGAAAACCTGTTCCAGCCCGCCATGATTCAGATAAATGTTTTTAAGCGATTTCAGGAAATAAATGCAATCGGCGCCATTGAATGTACGGTGTTTGAAGTTCTGGAACACACCCCACTCCTCCTCCGGAGTTTTCATCAGGAATTCGATAGGATTGTTGTTCATGAGGTAAATCAGCCTCATGGCATTGCGGATAATGGTTGGACGCTGGCCCCAGGCTAGTGTGGCGGCCAGAAAACCGGCAATCTCAATATTTTCCTTGGTATAAAAAAGCTTCGGAACCTGGATAGGATCTGTTTCTATGAAAGTTGATCGATTGAATGAAATGACTTTCTGGTCAAGAAAGGTTTTTATGTTTTCTGAATGGTCAATCATTTATAGGAATAAGTTTTTTTGAATTCTGCGACTGCCAATTTTTCTTTTTCAATATTACAGTTAGCAGGATTTTCGTTGCGGCGCATACAAAATTTTGTTTCAATTTAGGCGGCAGGGTGCGCCTTATTTTATTTCCTCATTCATACCCCGGATTCCGTTTCACTGCATCCGGGGCTATTAGTATTCAACCCTTTCAGGGTAAAAGGCAATTCATTTGCCTGATGAATTTTTTGTTTTTCTTCCTTTTCCCAATGACTTATGACTTTTTCAGCTATTCGATGCGTCCATCCTTCATCCGGATGATACAATCGCTTTGGGCGGCGAAACTTTCGTCGTGGGTAACAATAACCAGGGTTTGGTTAAACCGGTCGCGCAGGGTAAAGAAAAGTTCGTGCAGGTCTTCGCGGTTTTTGGTGTCCAGGTTTCCCGAAGGTTCGTCGGCCAGGATCACCGAAGGATTGTTGATCAGAGCCCTTGCAACAGCAACACGCTGGCGTTCGCCTCCGGAAAGTTCGCCGGGTTTGTGGTTGAGCCGGTCAGCGAGGCCCAAAAAATCGAGATATTCCCGGGCCTTTAGCTCAGCTTCCTTCTTAGGGATCTTTGCAATAAAGGCCGGAATACACACATTTTCGAGAGCCGAAAATTCAGGAAGCAAATAGTGGAATTGAAATACAAAACCGATTTGGCGGTTTCTGAAATCGGCCAGTTGCCGCTCATTCATGGCCGAGATGTTTTGTCCGTTAATGAAAACTTTTCCGGAATCGGGCAGGCTCAAGCTGCCGATAATCTGAAGCAGGGTAGTCTTTCCGGCTCCACTGGGCCCAACAATCGAATAAAGTTTGCCTGCCGGAACTTCCAGATTAATTCCCTTCAAAACCTGAAGATCGCCAAATGATTTTGTTATTTTTTCGACTTTGATCAATCGTTTTTTATGGTATTGGTAATGTTGTCGGTTCCCTTTGTGACATCACTTTTTATTTCCTGAATGTCTTTTTCAATTTCGCTGGTGTGTGTGCGGATACCTTCCTGTATATCGCTTTGGGCTCCCTGAAAGGTGGATTTGATTTCCCGGATTTCGTCGCCAATGCCATCGCCACTTTCATTAATTTCACGTTTAATTTCGTTGGTTGCTTTCTGAAATTCGCGCATAGCCTTGCCCAGTGTTTTTGCAATATCAGGAATTGCTTTCGACCCAAAAAACAACAAGGCTACAAAAATAATCAGTACTATCTCACTTCCACCCATAACAAATCATTTAATTAGTTGGCCTGAAAAAATTTTCTGCAAATATACAAACTAGTTCAGTATAACGGGCAAACATACCGTATAATGATCGGAAAGTTTAAGGAATTATTCCCGAAATGTTATTGGGAAATACAATTGCCGGATGGGTATGTTATTAAAACGAAGCAGGAACTCCATCCGTTGATAAACGGACGAAATTCCATGCTTCAGGATTATTTCAGTGCTGTAGATTAAATTTTACTTACTTTTTTTACTTTTAGAATGGTATCATACACGATAGGTGCAGCAATAAATACAGTTGAATAAGAACCAACGAACACCCCTATTAACAGGGCGAAAGTAAAGCCTTGCATGGATGTGCCACCGAAAATGAAAATAGCAAGCAGTACAATGAAAACGGTTAACGAAGTACTGAAGGTACGACGAAGCGTGGTGTTCATGGCATGGTCCATGTTGTCGGCCAAAGTACGTTTCGGATAGAGGTGAATGTATTCGCGGATACGGTCATAAACTACTACCGTGTCGTTAATGGAATAACCGATCACCGTTAGGATTGCAGCAATAAATCCCTGGTCAACTTCCATAGAGAAAGGAGAGATGCTATAAAATATGGAAAATATACCCAGGGTAAGAGTTGCGTCGTGGGCAAGTGAGAGTAAGCCGCCCATTCCATATTGCCAATTCTTAAACCTTATAGCAACATAAATAAATATCATGAGCAACGAGAGCAATACCGCAATTACTGCATCTTTTTTGAGGTCATCAGAAATGGTAGGACCAACTTTCTGTGAACTTTTAAGATTCAGTTTTGAGAAAGTGTCACTTGAGATGTCCCCAATAAAACCGGATTTTTTTAATCCTTCAAACATTTCCTCTTCCACCTGGTTGTCTGCATCTGCACTGAGGTCATCAATCTTATAAGTAGTGGTAATACGCACGGTGTTTGCATTACCGTAAGTTTTAACTTCAGGGGTGTGGCTGAAAACCACAGCTAAAGCGCTTTGTACATCGGCAACTTTTACATCTTTATCGAAGCTAACTACGTAAGTACGTCCACCTTTAAAATCGATACCTGCCTGAAATCCACGTACTGCAAACGAAATAAATGAAATTACAATGAGTGATCCCGATATCCAGTAGGCAATTTTGCGTTTGGCAAGGAATGGAACACTAGTTTTACGCAACCAGTTTTTGGTAAAATTGGAAGTAAAAGTAATTGGTATATTCTTTTTTAATTGACTTTCAAAAATGAGCCTGGTAATAAAGATTGATGTAAATAGGGAAGTAATGATACCAATGATCAATGTGGTTGCGAAACCTTTGATCGGGCCTGAGCCAAAAAAGAAAAGAACAATACCGGTTAACAGGGTTGTAACCTGTCCGTCAATAATGGCAGAATAGGCTGCATTGAATCCATCATGAACAGCAAGCTTTAACGATTTGCCGGCCAGCATTTCTTCTTCAACACGTTCGTAAATCAATACGTTGGCATCAACAGCCATACCCATGGTTAACACGATACCGGCAATACCCGGCAAAGTCAATACAGCTCCCACTGAAGCGAGAATCCCAATCAGGAAGAACACGTTTACAATCAAGGCAATATTAGAAGTCATACCTGCCTTTTTACTATAGAAGAACAACATGTACCCTAATGTCAAAAGAAAGGCGATAAGAAAAGACCACATACCACTGTTGATTGCCTCTCGCCCAAGTGAAGGACCAACAACATCTTCAGCAATGATAATAGCCGGAGCCGGCATTTTTCCTGATTTCAGGATGTTTGCCAGGTCCTTTGCTTCTTCAATACTTTCAAGACCGGTGATTGAAGAACGGCCACCGGTGATTTCCTGGTTTACATTTGGGTATGAACGTACATAGCCATCTAACACGATGGCAATTGATTTGCCAACATTGTCTTTGGTCAATCGTGCCCATACTTTGGCGCCTTCACTGTTCATGTTCATGGTTACTTCAGGCTGGCTGCCCATGTCGGCATAATCCTGCCGTGCATCGGTAATAACATCACCTTCAAGAGGAGCTTTACCGTCGCGGCTGCTTACTTTTATAGCGATCAGACGATAGAATTTCTCTTCTTTGTCAATAGCTTTTGCTGTCCATTTGAAAATCAGGTTTCGTGGAAGTAAAGCCTTTACCTGATCCATTTTCAGATAATTGTTTACAGTAGCCGTATCTTTAAAGTGGGAAGTACCAACTGCAGCTCCGGGATATAACTGGCCATCGGCAGTCACACTTGGCGATAAAACAGAGAACAATGGGAACTGTTTATTTATGTCGGCATTTTTATCCAAAGAAGCCGAATCCGTTTTTGCTGTTTTTTCCAATTCACTTAACAGACTGTTCGAATCTTCCGTTTTTGCTGCTTTTGCTGTAGTGTCGGCAGGAGCAATAGAAGCCTGAGATTTGACAGCCTGAATTTCCACCAGTTTCTGGTTGGCCTGAGCCAAATATTGATAAACTTCGCTGTTGTCATAAGTTTCCCAGAATTCGAGGTTGGCCGTTCCCTGCAACAGTTTACGAACGCGTTTCGGATCATCAACTCCCGGAAGTTCAACCAGGATGCGACCTGCAGTCTGTAATGGCTGGATATTTGGCTGGGCCACACCGAAACGGTCAATACGTGTGCGAATGATGTTAAATGAATTGTCTATAGCGATTTTGGTTTCCTTGTGCAAAACGTCCAATACTTCTTTATTGGTTGAATTGTATTTGATCTGGTCTTTTAATTCCAATGTGTTGAAAATGGAAGCCAGTTTGCCGTTTGGAGAAATCTCTTCGAAAGCTTTGCCAAATGAAGTTACAAAATCATCCTGACCTTTTTTCTGTTTTTCAACGGCCAGCTTAAGCGCTGCACTAAAAGTCGAATCCTTGCTGTAGTTTGACAATGATTTGACCAGATCAACCACCGAAACTTCGAGGGTCACGTTCATACCGCCCTGCAAGTCAAGACCAAGTCCAAGCTGGAGTTCTTTAACTTCTTTGAAGGTATATTTACGAAGACCTAATAAATTGTAAACCACTTCGCTTGACATGGAGTCAAGGTAAGCGAGTTCCTTTTGTTTTTCTCCTTTTGCATATACCTTGGCATCTTTTTCAACTTTGCCCGCGAAATAAGTGAAGCTAAGCTGATAAACACAGATCAAACCAATTAGTATTGCAAAAAGCCTAATTGCACCTTTGTTTTGCATTTTGTAAAAATTTAAATTATTTATTATTAGTTATTTATGATATTTTCTGTTCCGACTGTATTATTTCATCAATTATTATCAAGAACCAAACCCATTTCGGTTTGGAACAATGATCCTGTCAATAATTAATCAGGAATTAAGCTAACGGAGGAGTGTCGTCGGGACTGGCATACAGAACCCGGTTAAAAGGAAGGGAATGAAACGAACAGATGACCGGAAATGATGAATGAAGCGTTTCGGCTTTCATCAGTTGGAATGTCCGAAGATTATAATATTTCAGTATAAATTTATCCTGAGTATATGCAAATCGAAAACGAACTGAAAATTCTGTTCCCAAAGTTTTAAGATTGTAAGTAGGAACCTGGGTACAGAAGAAAGTCTTATTTGCTTCAGTGTCGTCAGAAGCCGGAGTTCTATTCATCTTTTCGGTCAGCTTCTGATTGGCTGAGTGATATATATCGAATACGGCTGCCGCACCAACTAAGGCAAGAAGCAGGCTCAGCCTTATAATAAAGCTTTTCGATATGTATTTCTTAACACGCATTATTTTCTTTTTCAGCCGCCAAATATATTTATTTTTTCTGTGGAATAGGTAACAAACAAAGTAAAAATTGACGCCTTACCTTCTGTCTTGATTAACCAATTGGATAAAAGTCACATTTTGTGGATTATTCCGTATAAACCAGTCTGAACTGGTCAACTTTACTGATACTGATACATCCATTATAATGGAAACTATAAGGCCAATATTACTTTCTTCATTTTATACAATCAGGATACTGTTCTTTCTGATTTTAATGGTTGTTTCCTGCTCATCGGCCAGGCAGGATCCGGAGAAAAAGGATAAAAAAAATTCAAACAATATGAATACGGTACAAGATGAAGAAACGCCTCAGTGGAAAAAAGAGACGAAGAATATGGTGAAAAGCCAACTGATTTCACGAGGGATTGCTGATCAGAAGGTGCTCCGTGTGATGGAAAATACCCCGCGCCATTTGTTTATTCCGGAAAACTTAAGGAAGGTAGCTTACAGAGACGGGCCCTTGCCTATTGGCGAAGGACAAACCATTTCACAGCCTTATATCGTTGCCATTATGACCGAATTACTGAAACTGGAAGGTCATGAAAAAGTCCTTGAAATCGGCACCGGCTCTGGTTACCAGGCGGCTGTGCTGTCTCCGCTGGTTGATACCTGTTACACGATTGAATTGGTACCCAGCCTGGCCAAAAGCGCCAGTGAATGTTTAAAGCAACTCGGCTACACCAATGTTATTGCCAAATGTGGCGACGGATACCAGGGCTGGCCTGAACATGCGCCATTCGACCGGATTATCATCACTGCTGCACCCGAAGAAATTCCAAAAACACTGGTTGAACAATTAAAGCCTGATGGGATCATGGTACTTCCTGTCGGGAGATTTTATCAGGAACTGATTGTAGTAACAAAGACCAGGAATGGGATAAACAGGGAAAGCATTATCCCTGTCCGCTTTGTTCCGATGGTGAGACCAGATTGATTGCCGCTAATCCGTTGGGTTTCTTCTTCCTGAATTTCAGATAGGGGATTATGTCTTCATTTTTGATTCCGGCAGTACCATCGTATTCAATGGTAACCACTGGAACGCCGGTCAATTCCTCTATTCTGGAGGTCATGGCTTCGGTCACCAGCGACGGACAGCAATACGAAGGATTGGTCTGAATAAACAAATCCAGATCGGGATACTGATTGATCAGCCTGTGTATTTTCAGGATATTTTCCACTGATTCTCCCCGATGCAGAATGTTTAGTCCAAACCGGTTGAGCCAGTCGTCGGTTTCTCCGGAAGTGGACGATTTTGAATATCCGTTGTACTTGTAAAAATATTTTTTGTATTGATCTTCTACCAATGGGATCAACGATTTCATAAATTTGATTTTCGCATAATTCATGTAGCGGCCTTCTTTAAAAAACCGTTCGGTATAAGGATTAACAACAATTTTTATGTACTCACTGTATGGGGTGGTAATCACTTCGCCCCCGTTATCTTCCACCATGCTGATCAGATTCTGGTTCATCAGATCGTTGTCGCGCACGTACAAATCACCGAAGATGGCCACTTTCGGACGATTTGTGCGTTCAATATCAATAGACTCAAAACCTTGCATAATTTTTTCGAGAACCGGTTCTTTCGGTTTACCCTGCCGGAAGGCATCATTCAGCATAGCCAACGCCTGGTCGGTCATTTCATTTGTCGTTCCTCTGACCTTTTCATACGGACGAATGTTGCAGCCGATTTTACGCACAAAGCCGCCGAACATATAAGCCAGATAGGCATTGATAGCCGTGGGCAATGAAAAATCGTAGAAAACCACATCGCCCTGATAGACCGACGCCTGTTCCATTCCTTTACCATAGTTTTCGAGCAATTTTTTCATGAAATGCGGGAACATGCTGAGGTTGCACGAAAGAGTGGACTTCGTGATCCAAAGGGCGGTATCGGCCGGATTCAACTGGTTCGACTCCATATAGTCAATGGCATTCCTGACAATTATACTCAAGGGCAAACATTGGCCGGTATTCATGCTCAGGCTACGCTTTATTGACTCATCGGTGCTGTTTGCTATATGGGCATCAATGCCGCTGTTTTGCAGTACGGCCTCCAGCAAAGGCGCAACATACGGGTCCCACGAGGGCAACAGAAGCGTTTTGTTTTTCAGGTTCTTTGAGCCGGCGAATATGGAACCCGATAGTTGGTTATCCTCCGGTTCAATCTGTTGAACGAGCTTACTGAAATTACTGAAATCAATGGCATGCGACCGGAGTGTTTGGGAAGCCTCGTTGACAAGCGTCCGGATGTAATCGGGCCAGGACTGATTTTCTCCTGAAGCCGCTTCCAGCATCTTTTCTTTCTCTCCGGTGATTCTTTTTTCAGGCGCAGACTCTTGTCTTTTGAGGTGATTCCTGAAGGCCCGGATGGCTGCTTCAATCCTCGTTTCATAACCAACTGCTGAATCATGTTCATCGAGTTGAAGGATCAGATAAGGTTTCCGGCAGGCATCAAATATCTCCTTGAAATATTCGATCACGAACGAATCGGGCGTGCATTTGAAAGACGTGATGAGTACCGGGTAACAATTATCGGTTCGCGAAATAACATCAGCAGCATACAAAATTTTGGAGGCAAATTTCCATTTAATTGACTTAACCAGTTCATCGGCTATATTGATTTCAGCAGGTTTGAAGGGCAACATATCCATAAAGAATGTTTTGACCCCCATTTTTTCGATGATGTCCGGAATTGAATTGTTCATTGATGGGGACAGCACCGTATAGGGACGCCCCAGCAACATCACATGGATTTCGCCGGGATCTTTTATTTCCTCCTGATAAAGCGACCTCCATTCTTCGCGTACCGACTGAACCTGTTTTTTTGCTTTTTCCCAGGCCAGGTTAATGTCAATAAACCCAATATCGTTGATTCCGATGGATTTGAACATCCGGTAAATTTCGAGCCGGATAAAAAGTTCGCCATTTGAATATTTCAGCAAAGGAGTAAGAAGCTGATGACCTGAATTAAAATTTTTCTGCACGGAGATGATTGAAGAAACAAACTGGGTGTAATAACAGTATTGCTTGTTCATCCTGGTTTCCTGAAATTCTTCGAGGTAAACCGGAAGGAAAATATAATCGGCCTTTTTGCTCAGATCATCCACATGCCCGTGCATGGCGGCGATTGGAGCACAAAACTCGGCGCTGCTCAGGTTTTTTCCGTCTTTTACGGCAGTTTTATAATCTTCGCTGGTAACCGTACGGATGGAAAGAAAATCGAAAAATTTTCTCCAGAACAGAATTTCATCAAACAGGTGCAGTCCGGCCGGAATTCCAATAGTAGTGTGGGTTTTGGCTGAACTTGCCCTGAATTTGAACAACTCCTTTCGTTTGCTGATCAATTGAAAATGAAGGGATTTGTTCTTCACGTATTTATTGTCCTGATAATCCCTGCCGCATAAAAAGCCGTAGGCTTCTGTCTCCTGATCAATTTCAGCCACTTTGAGTTTGCAATGATTGGTGCACAATTCGCAGACTTCGCTCCTGACTGGTATCGCTTTTTTATACAGACCGAGTCCCCGAAATTTGGTGCTGGTGACCAGATTATCGTGTAATTCGAGCGCCACACCCAACGCTCCGCTTAAATGGCAGTACTTCGAAACCAGGATTGGTTTGTTCAGTTTCTGTTCAAAAGCAGCAACCAACGCTTTGTTTTTCGCGGTAGCTCCCTGGAAATAGATAGTATTCCCGATGTAGCCGGTCACTGCCACTTTGGTGAGGTAATTCTCGCGTGTGGAATGCAAAACAGCAGCCAGTATTTCGTCGGTCGAATAGCCGGCCATCAGGTAATGGTTCAGGTCGCGTTCCATAAAAACTGTGCACCGGTCGCTTGCCATCGGTGACTGAACATGTTGGACCCTTCCTGAATATTCATCCAGGGTACATCCCAGTCTTTTGGCCTGTTCTTCAATAAAACTTCCGGTACCTGCCGCACAAACATTATTCATCACCGAAAAAGTAACCATTCCGTTCCGCATCACGGTAAACTTGGAGTCCTGCCCGCCAATCTCGATAATGGTATCCGTTTCCGGATTCAGTTCCCAGGCGGCCCGGGCGTGAGCAGTTATTTCATCCGGGATGAGGTCTGCTCCAATAATTTTCCCAATAAATTTCCTGCCCGAACCGGTAGTGCCAGCTCCTGAAACACTTAAACGGATCTGCCGTTTTTCCGCAAAATCAAGAATGGCTTCAAAAATAACCTGTACAGCTTGCAGCGGCTGACCCGATGTGGACGTATAAAATCCGGCCAGAACTTCCTTTTTTTGATCGAGTATAACTGCTTTAGTACTCGTCGAGCCAATATCAATGCCCAGAAAAACCTGTATCCGGCTTTTCTTTTTCAGGAAGGCATAAACATCAACCTCAATCACTTTCATCGCCGGAAAATAAACGGATTTGAAATGATACTGTTCGTGCGATTCGAAATCGGGATAGTCTGATAATTTCAGTTGCAACGGAGGATAATAATATTTTTTTTCCTTTTGTTCTGAAATTACGATATCACCAATGTTTTGGAGGACGCTTCCAGCAAGGGTTTCATCATCCTTGCTATTTATGGCCGCGCCTATTGCTCCATAAACAGGTGCATACGCGTCAACGGTAATTTTCTGATGGATTAAACGTCCGATATGGCCGATAACTGCTTTATTTAAAGCGACTCCGCCAGCCGCGACAACATTCGGCGCAGCATTGTTCTGAAAGACGGTATCAACAATATTTTTTGCCAGGCCAAAAGATAATCCGTCACAGATTTCACCGAGTGAATACCCTTCCTGCTGGGCATGAATCAGATCAGTCTTGGCAAAGACAGCGCATCGCGAAGCTATTTTCGGGAATGTTCCTTTGTTCTCATAAGCCAGCCTGCTAAATTCCTGAATACCTGACAGGTTCAGCCGTTCGGCCTGCTGATCGAGAAAATTACCTGTTCCGGCGGCACACGAAGTATTGGATTTAAAATTCAGGTATTCACCGTTCTGATCGAAAGTCACGAGGCCGAATTTCTCAGCGCCAATGATTAACAGTGACTGAACCCTGGGATGAAAATATTTGGCCGCTGTGATGTACGCAATCCTTGAGTCAACCGATTTGGCGAACCTGAAGATAGAAGGCGACGAAGCCGTATATCCGATCGAATTGAGTTTTTTGATTTCGATGCCACAAAGTAAATGCTGTAAACTTTCGGCGATAAGACCCTTGTGAAAAGTATAGGAGTTGCTAATAATCCGGTTATCTTCATCAATCATTGCAATGCCAATTGCAACAGAACCAATATCTACACCCAGATAATTCTTTTTAATTACCATCTAACTTCTTATTAAGAATGGTTAAACGACAATAAGGCAATTCTTCAGTGGAAATGAACTAATTCTAAATCAAAGCTAAAGTATATAATTGGATTTAAAATCGAATTATTGAAAAATATATCTTTGCATGAAAATCGAATAGAAAAATGACCAAACTTGATATCACCATAACCGGCGACCTGGGAAGTGGTAAAAGCAGTATTGCAAAGGCCTTGTGCAAAATGCTGAATTTCAAATATTTTTCAACGGGTAGCATTCAACGGCAAATTGGAAAAGAAAATGGGATGAACACCCTGGAGTTAAATTACTTCGCGGAAGACAATACGGATATTGACAAATATATTGACGACCAGGTAATTAAATTAAACGACGAACCCGATTCTTTTATTCTCGACTCAAGAATGGCCTGGCATTTCATTCGTAGGTCTTTCAAAATCTACCTGACCGTAGATCCTCTTGTAGCAGCCCAAAGGGTAATTGCCGACAATCAGCGGGAATGCGAACCTGTGATTGAGGATGCTTACGAGAAATCTTTAAACCTTCTGGAACGGAGGGCTGCCGAGAACAAACGGTTTTTGGCGGTTTATGGCGTTGATTGCGGTGATTTGACCAATTATGATTTGGTCATTGACACTACTTTTTCGAGTGTTGAAGAAGTTTCAGAATTGATCGTCGAGCGTTATACCGATTTTTTAAATATACAAAATTCCTTTATCTCCTTTCCCGATTACTAAACACCTTATACAACTCGAACCAAACAATACTTGAAAAGCCCGCTGCAACGCAAATCAGCGCTTCATTCAGGCTGATTTTTTCGAACTGAAACAAGTTCAACAGAAAAGGCACATTCAGGATCAGGATCAGAAAAAAAGCAGCTCCGCCAACCACATATTTGACGGTTTTGTTTGGTGTAGCTATGATCTTGAAAATATTTCGCGTCCACGAACGGTTCGAAAGAATGATGGCGATGTTGGCTGCAATAAGTGTTGTAAAGGCCAGTGCCCGTACTTCCTGTTCAGAGTAATGCATTCTCAGGCCGAAGAAATATACAGCGAAAACGATGACCAGAATTCCGATTCCCTGCGAGCAACTTAGCCAAATCTTTTTAGCCCCGAAAAAAGGTTCGTTAATTGCTTTTGGCGGACGGTTCATGACGTTTTGTTCTTCCTTTTCGGCTTCAAAAATAATGGAACAAGCCGGGTCTATAATCAATTCCAGAAAAACAATGTGAACAGGCCACAGCAGCAAAGGCCAGTCGGCAACAAACACCGGGATCAGCGATAATCCTGCAATTGGAACATGGATAGCGAAAATATATCCCAATGCCTTTTGCAGATTATCAAATATCCGGCGGCCCATTTTTACAGCGCCTACAATCGAGGCAAAATTATCGTCCATAAGCACCAACGACGAAGCTTCACGGGCCACATCAGTTCCTTTGTCGCCCATAGCAATGCCAATATTAGCGGACTTCAGGGCGGGTGCGTCATTTACGCCGTCACCGGTCATGGCTACAATTTCACCGTTTCGTTTCAAGGCGTTTACTATTTTCAGTTTTTGTTCAGGAACAATCCTGGCAAATACATTCACTTCCTTAATCCGTTCAGCCAGTTTATCTTCGGTCATTTCCTGAAGTTCAGGCCCACTAATCGAAACCTGAGGGTTTTTTAGTCCGATTTCGCGGGCAATGTTCATGGCCGTTACCGGATAATCGCCGGTAATCATGATGACCCGGATTCCGGCCTGGTAACATTCGCGCACCGCTTCAGGAACAGTTTCCCGAATCGGGTCCGATAAGGCGATCAAACCAATAAATTCGAACTCGAAGTCGTGTTGAATTTCAGGCAGATTTTCGGTTCCAATCAACGATTTGGCTACACCCAGAACCCGCAATCCGGCAGAGGCCATTTCTGCAACTGCTGCTGAATATTTTTTCATATCCGCTTCAGGAAGATGGCATAATTCGAATATAGCTTCGGGAGCTCCTTTAGTCGCTATGGTTTGCCGGTGTTTTTCGTGGTTGGAAAAAACCCGCGACATGGCCAGCAAATCCTTCGACAGCGGATATTCCTTCACCATCAGCCAGTCGGTATGTAAATGACCGGTATCTCTCAGGTACACCTCACCCATCTTTATTATGGCGCGTTCCATCGGATCAAACGGATTAGTCTGGCTGGATAGAATACCATATTCGATGATTTCATGAAATTCTTCCGGAAAATGTGTTTGGTGATCAACTTTAAAAAAAACCGAACCATTAAATAAACGAGCCACCGCCATCTTGTTCTGGGTGAGCGTTCCGGTTTTATCGGTACACAAGACTGTTGCCGAACCCAGTGTTTCAACCGCTGAAGGTTTTCGGGTCAGCACATTTTTTTTCGACATCCGCCAGGCGCCCAGAGCCATAAAAACCGTAAGCACTACCGGAAATTCTTCGGGCAACATAGCCATTGCCAGGGTAATTCCAGCTAAAAATCCTTTTAACAGATCGCCACGATTAAGGGTAAATACCACAATAACAAGCACACATAGCGAAATGCCAATGATGGCCAGCCGTTTAACCATGATCTGCATCTCTGTTTTCAGCTTGGTCGGTTCTTCTACCACCGATTCAAGCGCTTTCCCGATTTTCCCGATTTCGGTACTCTGGCCAATTGAAGTTACCTGTACAATCCCATTTCCCTGAACGATCATCGAACCTGAATACACGAAAGGCAAATCGTCGCCACCTGGCAGGGTATTTTTATCCACGCCATTCCATTCCGATTTACGCACCGGAACAGATTCTCCAGTCAGGAGCGATTCGTCAGCCATCAGATTAACGGAATAAAGAACAGTTGCATCAGCCGGAACACGGTCGCCCTCCTGTAAAATAATCAGGTCATGAGTAACCACATCGCGGCCTGCAATCCGTTTTTCTAATCCTTCGCGTATCACCAAAGCACGCGGACTTGCCATATCCTTTAAGGCATCGAGAGCCTTTTCGGTCTTTTTCTCCTGATAAAATTCGATGCCCATAATCACGAATACAAAGCCAAGAAGCATCAATCCTTCCTGAACATCGCCCAAAATCAGATAAAGCGATCCGCAGACCACTAAAAGCAGAAACATGGGTTCTTTCACTACACCCCAGGCTAATGTCAAAAAATTCTTTGGTTTCGACGATGGTAATTCGTTTAAGCCTTCTTTCTGTTGTTTCTCTTTTACTGTTTCTTCACTTAATCCACGGAATTTCTCCGATTTTAAATCGATGTTCATGATCATTTAATTAGAATATTCTCACCAAAAACACATCATTTATGATTTGCTGAAAACTTTTTCGAACAACATTTCCAACAGACCGACTTCTGTCTTGTCCAACTTTCCGGCAATCCGATCAGCCATTTGCTTGTGTGCAAAATCGTGCATGTGATTAATTACCTTTCCTTTAACGGTGAGATGTAAATGAGCGCTCCGGCGGTCCTCGTCCGATTTCACCCGGTAAATGAAATCTTTTTCAATCAACTTGTCAATAGCCACTTTAACAGTTGGTTTAGTCAGTTTCATTTCAGCAGCCAACTCGGTCATGTTTGGATTGTGAAGGTTATTGATGGTTTCCAGATAATTCATCTGGGTGAGTGTCAACTCATTGAAGTTAAACTGTTCTTTGGCTGATTCTTCCATCCGCCCTATTTCGAGCGAAAGTTTTGCGATGATTTCAACTAGTTTTTCCATGAAGTAAATATAGTTAGAATACTCTAACTAACAACATTAAATGAATCATTCTAAATTGCATTTACCTTCTCCCTTCCCCACTTTGCAGGGAAATCGCTTTTAAAACAATGGTGAATTATTTGGCGAATTGAATACAATTTGTTATCTTTATGATTAATTGTTGGGTTAGCGTTAAAAAAATGGCTAATCTAAACGCACAAAAGTCTATTTAT
>Ga0209317_1001116_pt1 | contig 25744 bp, 40 predicted proteins | sample RifGroB2_FD_183994 | JGI IMG/M metagenome (GOLD analysis project Ga0209317, IMG submission 183994) | Soil microbial communities from Rifle, Colorado, USA - Groundwater B2 (SPAdes) (version 2) | ecosystem: Environmental > Terrestrial > Soil > Unclassified | place: Rifle, Colorado | collected...
GTTTTCACCCCAAAAAAAATTGGGGCACAATGTGATGATGACAGAATGCTAAATTGATACATGAGATATGTTAAAAGCATTTTCATTCTATTCATTATCAACAGCATATAAAAATCTGTCATTGGTAGGAGCGAATCAACCTTTAAATCAACAGATTGCTTCACTTCGTTCGCAATGACGACACTAATTAGACGGCTTTGCTCTATCCCCTCGTGAGGGAAATTAGAAACAAAGATATGATCACTTGCTACTTCGAATAACTTACATCCTCAACTGGTAATATGATTGCTAATCCAAAATAAATCAGGATCATGCCAGGATTGAAAAACGTGATAATTGCAAATGCCAGCCTGAAAAATACCGGATCGAGTTCGGGATTCACATAGTTTGAAATTCCGCTGATTACACCAGCAACTAATTTGTCGTTTGAGCGTGTTAACCGTTTCATGTTGTTGTAGTTTTAATTGTTTCTGTTGTTTCTATTGTTTCTGTTGTTACTCTTTTAATGAAAGTCCTTCCGGAGTCATTATCCAGGTTTTACCTGTCATTTCCTTATTCCAGATGTTGTTGATGTTTTCAAAATCAAAAGACAACTGATCAAGATTTTGCCCGAGATGAATCATTTTACCTTCCGGTACCTTTACTATAACCTGAACTTCCTGATTTCGCCATTTGACCTGATTTCCGATGATGAAATAAGGGTCGAGCATCAGGCTTGAATCCTGATTTGCGACCTCATACCGGATGTGGTCGAGATTATTCTGAACTTCGCCTGTATTTTTCCCACGGGCAGTGCGTTTGATTATGAACGAAAAATCGGTGGCATCGGTTGGTTCAATTTGCAGGCGAGGACTTCCGGCGAGAACTTTTTCGTCGTTAATGGTTGCCAAAATAAAATCATCAAAATGAACCTTCTTTTCCGTAGCTACTATTTCAGGAGCTGCAGCCAATTCAATGTATAGTGTTTTACAAGCCGTACAGTTGACCGATTTGCCTGAGGAAACAGTATTTTTCAGCCTGAAATTGCTTACTTGCCCGGCAGTTAAAACGATCATTGCAACCAGGGCAACCAACCAGATTCCAAAGGCGCCCAATCCAATCAGCTTATTGTTTGTTTTATATCTGAAAACAAGCTTGGTCCCGATAAAAAGAATAGCCAAAAGCGGAATTCCTACGAGTAAAACAAAGAGTAGAATTGCAATGCTGACCAATCCCGGGCTCACCATAAATCCCAAAAGTCCTGGCCAATCAGCTTCGGGGGTAAATCCTACTGAATTACTGTGAACGATTGAGTTTCCGACCGTGATTGAAACCAGAAAAGTCACCAATCCGACAAATCCGGTCAGTATTAATAAACTTCCAAATGCTACGCCAACGGCACGTCCCATACCTTTTAAAACCTGAACCGAAACATGCCCGGCCTTGCTGGCAGCTTCTTTGCCCCTCCGAAAAGTTTCGGATTTATTGATTTTTGAAAAACTGTTTTTGACTTCTGTAACCTCATCCTGAATCGTCTTTTGGATATTCGAAATGGTTGCTTCCTCTCCCCTCATTTCCAAACGCTGGGCGGTAGTTTGTGCTTTCGGTACGACGATCCATAAAATCAAATAAACGAAAACCGAAATTCCTGCACCCAGAAAAACCAGTAACACGAACAGAACCCTAAGGAACACAGGATCGATGTTAAAATAGGCGCTCATACCCGAACAAACCCCACCTAAAACACGGTTCTCTCCATCACGGTACAGCCGTTTTTTAGTTTTTTCGGGCTTTTCGTCAACACAAAAAATATCGGCTTGCTCCTGATCCATAAAATCTTCAGGTTTCCCCATCCGTTGTATGACTTCATCGACCCACAGGCTGGTGACAGCTTCCTTTCCTTCTGTTATTTTTTCCTGAAGTAATTCGGCAATCCGGGATTCAATGTCCTGTATAATTTCCTGTCCGCCTTTCTGGCAATCGAAGAAATTTTTTAAAAGTTGCAAATAATTCTGTAGTTTCTCAAAAGCATCTTCTTCGATGTGAAAAACGCTACCGCTGATGTTTATGGTGAATGTCTTTTTCATGGTAAATATTGTTTCTGTAGTTTCTGTAGTTTCTGTAGTTTCTGTAGTTTCAGCTATTTGCTTTGGTGAATCTGAAAAACGGCGCTAACCAAATCGTTCCAGACCATTGCAAGTTCGTTTAGAAAATTCTGACCTGTTTCAGTCAATTCGTAGTACTTTCGAGGAGGTCCCTGAAGTGATTCTTCCCAACGGTATCCCAGGTAACCTTCGTTTTTTAGTCTTGTTAACATGGGGTAGAGCGTTCCTTCCACCACAATCATTTTCGATTTTTCAAGATTGTGAATGATGTCGCTCACGTAAAGCGGTTTATTTTCGAGTGCTAACAGTATGCAATATTCGAGAACCCCTTTCCGCATCTGTGCTTTTGTGTTTTCCAGTTTCATGATCTTGCCTCCTTGTATGGTTTAAGTTTTCTTTGCTGATTTGAAGTTTTTAACGGCATCAAGATTTCGATATCTGCTATTTCATTCCTGTGTTTTGGTTTGAAGTTCTATTTGTTTCTGGGCGTATTTTTCGATTTCGCGAACAGCTCCCTTAGCTGTAAACACTTCGACTGATTTGATAATTTCCTGTTCGGTCATCCAGCTTTCGATTTCGAGCGCTATTTCAGCTTCGACAAATTTCGCAGGATCATATACTTCAACCTGAAGTTTCAACGCCTGATCCATAACTTCGTCACAGGTTTCTTCATAGCTGTTCATCCGGTTTTCAGTTTCGGCTGTCAACTCTGCTTCAACAAATTCATTGGCATCATACACTTCAACCTGAAGTTCCAATTCTGCTTCGATAGCTTCAAAATCAATTTCGGTATTGCTGTTCATCCGGTTTTCAGTTTCGGCTGCCAATTCTGCTTCAACAAATTCATTGGCATTATACACTTCAACCTGGAGTTCCAATTCTGCTTCGATAGCTTCGAAATCAATTTCGGTATTGCTGTTCATCCGGTTTTCAGTTTCGGCTGCCAATTCTGCTTCAACAAATTCATTGGCATCATACACTTCAACCTGGAGTTCCAATTCTGCTTCGATAGCTTCGAAATCAATTTCGCTATTGCTGTTCATCCAGTTTTCAGTTTCGGCTGCCAACTCTGCTTCAACAAATTCATTGGCATCATACACTTCAACCTGAAGTTCCAATTCTGCTTCGATAGCTTCGAAAGTAATTTCGATTAAATTGTTGGCCTGAGTTTCCAATTCAAATTGAATATCATTTTCATCACTTCCATTTGTTTTATTTGAATTTTCGACTTTTGTCATAGCCATTTTGCCGTAATTGTAACCGGTCATAACCTGATCCCAAAAATTCTGGGCTCCAACTGTCCAACTGATTAATACTAGACTGACGATTACTGCGCTTCCGCGTAATACTGATTTTTTCACTAAACCATTTTCTGTTTTCTGAGCATTGTTTGTTGTTTTCATGACTTTGTTCTCCTATTGTTTAAAAATATTTTTAGTTTTTAGATTTTTGTTTCTATTCGTATGACGATTGATTTTCAATTTCGTTACAAACTGCATAGTTCTTTTTTTAAACTTCTACCTTTCGTTACATTGTTATTTGTACTGCAAATATATATCTTTTAAATGATACCATGCAACACATAGTACCATTTATTTTAAAATATTTTTTATTTATTTTTTATTTCATTGATATTTAAATACTTATAATTTAATTTTTTTTTACATTGAGAGATAATTTTTCGGAATTCGCCAAAAAACCAATCCTAAACATCAAAAAAGTGGGCAAAATAAGGGGCATAAAACGAATGATGCAAAAGTGATGCTGCTAACTAACAAGAAAGTCAATAGGTTACGAAAAACGTTGTTAAAACGAATTGTGCAAAAACTTGATGATTGCTTTAATTCTACTTTAATGCTGGAGAGAAAAAACGGGGCAAAAATTTACCTTGCTTTAATTGGGTGACACAATACCACCAAATAGACCTAAAAACCCCGCAAAATAAGCCATTTTAGCCAATAATGCCGGTAGTACTATTTACCACAAAAGCTCCTTAAAACGGGGCTTTTTTTGTGCCCAGGTTACTGCCAACTTAACGGCCTTTTAAATGCAGTAAAAACACTAAAAAAACATACAGGCGAACGAACAGGCGACAAACAGGCGACAAAAAAGCACTAAAAAAATGACGTATAACCCCCCCCTTAGTACCAAAAAAACGCACCCGTTAACGCACACGGAAGGCGATACCCCCCCCCGATAATCCTAGAATATAATTGCCTGTTAAATACTGCGTTTAGCTGATATACAACTATTTAGAGCTATTTTTGCAGAATTTTGGATTTTAAAAACGTGTGTGCGCGTTTTATTTGCGTTGAAAGCGGGGCAAATGCGGGGTGAGTTATACGGCTTCGCTTAGCTTGCTATTGACATAACCGGAGGGTTATTCCTTTCTTTTTTGCCCGTCTTCAGCCGGTCTGTTCTTTTCGAGGTAATTGATCAGTTTCGACTGAGTTTCCACCTGTTGCCGTAAACTATCTATTAAATCATCCTTCATTTTGCATTTGTCGCAAGGCTGGACACCAGGATTAAATTTATTACCGGATTTGACATCATAATCACTATTAACCTTCAATACTTCCCCGTTTCCTGAAATAAGCCAGTTCATGTTGATATCATCAAATGACAATGCGATTTTATTGAAAAGTTCGTAGCTGGGAGCGTTACGACCCTTCACTATGTTGTGAATAATCGTTGAATTTACACCAATAGCCACTGAAAATGAATTTGGGTTCAATTTCAATGTACTGATTACAAGTGCAATTCTTTCGTGTATTGTCATTTGATAAAAATAATTTGTCAATAGATGAAAAAATATTATCATTTGTTTGAAATATCGTCAAATGATAATATATTTGTATTCGTTAATGAATACAAAATTACGACAAAACAAAATGAAAAAACAAATAAAAGACGAAGAGACTGAAAAAATAAAAAAACAACTGCCCCGCGCAGGCGCTTACGAGGTTATATCCGGAATGGTAAACGGAGCCTACAAACCCAATACCATCAAGGCAATGATTAACCAACAGCGTACCATGAATCCAGGAGTATTACAGGCCGCAAAAGAATTAATCGAAATCATAAACCAAGGTAAAACCCAACTAAATGAGAACAATGAATAACCTGTTTTTGGGCATATTCCTGCTGATAGCGGTGATAGCCCTATTTAGCGCACTATTCGCAGGCGCCACCTGGCACTATGCCACAGCAATTATGGGCCTGGTATTATCCTGGCTATTTTACTCAGACAATAAATCACTTAAAACCAAAAGATCATGACAAAAGTTTGTAATGGCTTAAACATTCCCGAAAATCGTCATCGTGTGTTAAGAGTTCGAATACCGATACCACGATTCCTGCAAAACAGTGGTAATTCTGGACGCTCTTCACTTTTCTCGAAATTTTGTATTGAATTACGCTTATATAAATCTTTTGAAGCTCATCCTCATACGACTTGTAATAATCGTAGTCGCATTTCTGTAAATCAAGCCCAAACATTTCGCAAAGAGGAATCAGAATCTGATCTACACCAGATTTTAGCTCGCTCCGACGCGATGGGGACATATCCGGGAGGAGTTCTATTTGGAGATGAATATTAAACGAGATTGATTTTTCACTCATAGCATAGATTTTTGAATTAGACCACTTAAAGATATGCTTTTTCATGAAACCGGGATAGGCCGCAAATTCTCACTGCGGCCCCCGGTACGAAAAAACAAATACTTCGATAAACTCAGTAACCAATACTTCGATAAACTCAGTAACCATGACCCCATACGAATATCACAACGATCAATTAGGAGTACAGGCACGTGTGCTTATAGAAGGCAGAGACGCGGATGATAATAGCTTGAGATTAATTGGCACACGTGGGTTACAACACCGGATTGAAAACAACTACATTAAACGGCTGCGTGCTCAGGGGCCAAACACTCCTACCCTCGTAAAATGGGACACTCTACCCCGTGACTGGCAGAAACTATTGGTTGAAACTTTTGGGGAGCCACAACGCCAGGTGAGGCAATCGCTTTTTGAAAAACATTACTCACGCGACTCACGCGCTATTGAATTTTACACAAATTACCAATTGACCGACGGCAAATTACTGCCGGATGATGTGATTGACGAATATACCCTGAACGCTTCGGTTCTGAACACGGTTGAGCGCATTTATACCAAACGCTACGAATTACGCAAAAGCCTTCGCGGTGGTGTGGCTGACGTTTGGACTACAGTTACTAACGAATGCAACCGTTTCCGCGATATACAATCGCATACACTACCAGCCAACGCAGCCGCTTTGCGCCGCAAACTGAAAGACTATAAAAAAGAAGGTTACTCCGCGCTGATTCATGGAAATTTCTGTAATAAATCGGCTTTAAAAGTGGATGAAACCGTGATGAATTTACTCAACAGCATGTTCGCGCATCAATCGTACAAGCCAACTGCTACCGAAATTGCCCGTCAGTATGAGGGTTTTTTAAGCGGATATGTTGATGTAATTGACAATAAATGGGGCGAAATATTCGATTCAAAGGAATTTCCAAAGCTTTCGCAGGCAACAATCACCAATTACCTGGCAAAATGGACCAACAAAGCAGGAACACACACCCTACGCAGTGGTGACCGTCAATTATGGATGCAGAAATTTAAGCCTTATCATAGCATGAAGATGCCGGAATTTGCCGGAAGTATAATATCAGTTGATGACCGTCAACCTCCTTTTTGGTACGAAAAAGGCAAACGTGTTTGGATGTACGGAGCTGTTGACCTTGGAAGCGCAGCCATAACCTGCTGGGTGTTCGGAAAAACAAAAGAGAGCCTGATCCTTGAATTTTACCGTCAGATGGTCAGGAATTATACCGAGTGGGGACTAAGCCTGCCTTATGAACTCGAAGGTGAAATGAGCGGTAACAGTGTTTTCCTGAATACTTTTCTTCAGGAGGGATCGATGTTTCAGAAAACGCACATTGCCGCCAATGCTGCCCGCGAGAAAAGGGTTGAACCCTATTGGAAACCGCTCAGGTATAAAAAAGAGAAGAAACGCTATGGATGGATTGCCCGTCCAAACGCATTATCAGAACCAAATCAGGCGGGTCCAGGTAAGCACGTGATTTTATCTTACGACCGCATTGTTGAAGAGTGCCTGATCGATATTGAAGAATGGAACAACGATGAACACCCGGTAATTAAAGGTAAAACGTGCTGGGAGGTATTACTTGAAATGCAACATCCGAATATAACTCCAACCAACTGGCGGGCTTTCCTTCCGTCGTTGGGATTCAAAACACAAACCTCGTGCAATACCGGAATTATTAAGCTGAACAATACGGAATGCCTGTTAGGCGAAAACGGACAGATTGCCTTTAGCGACCGGCTGATTAGCCTCATGGCTCAGGTTGAAGGGAAAGACCTGGACATTTACTGGCTCGACGGAAATGACGGTAAAGTATTAAAAGCATTGGTTTACCTGCGTGGAACCGACCGCTGTATTTGCGAAGCCGTTTCGAAACCGGTTTATCACCGTGCCAGACTCGAACAAACCGAAACCGATTTGGAAGCCCGCGAACTGATGAGCAAATACGTGGCTTCGGTTAACGGATTCATCAACACGAAACGCAAATCGATTGAACCGGTGACTGTGATCGACAACATTCCAACAACGCTAAACAACAAATTCAAAATATCCGGGTTGCGCCGCACCGTTACCGAGCGTATCGTTCCGGTTGAAGTGCTCGACAACCCGGATTTGAATGATGATGATTTAAACTTCATTTCAACACCATTTAATAAAGGTTTATACGACACATTTTAATTAACCGTACAGACGCGATTAATCGCGTCTCTAACAAACAAACTATGGCTATTACACTTACCACGGAATTTAAACTGAAGATTGTTGAAGAGATGCACGAGCGGCGGAAGCTGTATGACGGCAGTAATGGTGCATTTGCCAAATCGCTTGGAATTTCGGCTGCCGTATTTTCGCGCCTGAACAATGGCGAACACATGGGATTGCTGAAAACAACGCAGTGGATCATGATGGCCCAATTCCTGGGCATCACCATCGAAGACCGCAAATGGAACGTAGCCCGTACCGACGTGTTTGTGATGATCGAAACCGGTGTTCAGTTCTGCAAGGCTCACGCCAAAGCTATGATTTGTGTGGATGACTGCGGAATCGGCAAAACCTTCACGGCCAAATACCTGAGCCGCACGATGAAAAACACTTTCTATGTGGATGCCAGTCAGGCTAAAACCCGCCAGGCATTTATCAGGCTTCTGGCTAAAACCGTAGGAGGCGAAAGCAAAGGACAATACTTCGCTGTAAAGGAAACCCTTAAATTTTACCTGAAGAGCATCAATCAGCCGGTTGTAATCATAGACGAAGCCGGTGACCTGGAATACGAAGCTTTTCTGGAATTGAAAGAACTTTGGAATGCCACCGAAAATTACTGCGGATGGTATATGATGGGCGCCGACGGATTGCGCGCTAAAATAGAGCGCGGGATAGCCAATAAAAAGGTTGGTTTTGCCGAGATATTCTCGCGTTACTCCGAAAAATTCTCAACCATCGTTCCCCGCGAGCGTCAGGACCGGAATGCTTTTTATAAGAAACTGATTACCGACGTTTTGAGCGCCAATAATTGCGATCCCGACCAGATTAATGCCATTGCCAAACGATGTCTGGCAAACGACTCGGGAGGCCACATTGGCGGACTACGCAGGGCTGAAAGTTTACTGATTTTAATCAGGGAGGCTGAATAAGAATGATGAATTGTGAATGATGAATGATGAATGAAAACCAATCAACCAAATAAAATGAAACGAATCATACATGTGGCTAAACAGCTTATCGCAGATATTGAAAATGAAGTTGAAACGCGCAAAAAGATTTATAACAGTCACGGCGACCGCTGGCAGGACTCACAAAAAGGCCGGGAATACCTCGAAGAAACCGAGCGGCTCAGTGAAATGCTCAACCAACTGAACGATTCTATTTGCGAACTGACTGAAAACCTCTAGCGCATGACGCGATCTATTACTGCCCGTAACCTTTTTGAAAAACGCACAGGAAAGACGGTCCGCTTCGATAGCGAACTATTCACCAAAGCGATTGGAGAGGCTGAAATGAAAGGATGCTGGCTGATTTACGGACCCGAAAAAAACGGAAAGACCTGGTTTACGCTGCAACTGGTAAAAGCACTGGCAACATTCGAAAAGGTTGCCTACATCAGCGCGGAGGAAGGCACAGACCTAAGTTTTGTAAGGGCTTGCGAAAGGGCGGGAATAACGGCAGCCGATAAGATCCTGTTTGACGAGTATCTGTCGGTCGGGGAAATTAAAGAAAAGTTCTCGAAGGCGAAAACGCCCAACATACTGGTGATTGACAACCTTACGATTTACCGCGACGAGTTTAAGTCGGTTGGTATCCGTGAACTGATCACCGCGTTCCCCGAAAAGCTGATCATTTTCGTAGCGCACGAAGACCGAAAAGAACCTTACCCCGCCTGTGCCAAAATGGCCTCGAAAATGGCGAAGGTAATCATCAACGTGAAAGGCTTACGGGCGTTTGTGTTAAGCAGGTTTTCGGAAGGCGGATCACTGGAGATTAACGACGAAATGAGCGAAATGTACTGGGGATAGAAGCCCCCTCTAAATCTCCCCCGGAGTGGGAGACTTAAAAAATGCTTCGAAAGTGATAAACGTAAATTGAAATAATAACCTTAAAACCCGGAACTCCCTCCGGTTCCCCTCCCTCGGAGGGGTTAGGGGAGGCTTCAATATGAAAACAACAACAGACCTACAACACGCTCTCCTGGTTAAGCGGTACCATACGCTGGCCACCAAGTTAGGGCTTGGCAAAGAGGATAAGGCCGCAATTATGGAGTCGTACGGCGTTGGGAGTTCGCTCGACCTTTCGGTTCAGGAGTTGACTGAGCTGTGCGCCGCGCTCGAAAGGGATAACACACCGAAAGCCCCGGTACTCGACAAGCTTCGCAAACAGGTTATGGCCAGTATCGGCGGTTGGCTGAAAACAATCAGCCAGGATTCGGATGCCCAGCGCATCAAGGCTATTGCCTGCCGTGCTACCGGCCACCGAAGGTTTAACGATATCCCTGCCGAACGGCTAAGAAACATTTACCACACATTTTTGAACAAGCAAAAGGATTTTAAGGCTGTAAAACAGATCACGGCTGAAGAGCTTGAAATATTATCATACCTGAACTAGCATGGCATCGAACAGGCGATATTTTTTGGAACGCGTGATCATGATTCAAACGATAGTGAAAGAAGAAAAGCGCCACGGAAAGACCCAAACGTGGATTTTTGACAACATTATCAGGTTACAGCATCCAATGTCGCGCTCAACTTTTAACAATTACATGTGCATCAATGCCAAACGCGAACTGGCAAAACTGGGGCCCAACGGCCTCCCCTAAATCCCCTCCAAAAGAGGGGACTTAAAACCGAAGAAACAAATAGTATCCAAATTAATAACCCGGTCGCCTAAAGCCTCACCCTTCGGGGGAGGTTGGAGGGGGCTTCTTAAAAATTCAAAATCATGGTCAAAACAAGAGAAAAAAAAGTAGTTCACAGCGGCATTAGTTCCGAAGAAATGGAAGCCGCGTTCACCGAATTCGCAACCTGCGACGCTAAGCTCCAGAAAATTAACGCCACCATGGATGTTGAGATCACCCGCATCCGTGAGAAGTATGCCGACCAGATCACCGCTCTTGGTGAGCGGAAAGACAAAGCTTTCGATATGCTACAGGCGTGGGCTGTCGAAAATAAGGAAGATCTGTTTTGGCGCAAGAAATCGCTCAACACGATTCATGGAACCATTGGATTTCGCACTGGAGTTCCAAAGTTGAAACTCCTGAAAGGCTTCACCTGGGGAGCAGTAACCAACATGCTGAAGGAATTCCTTCCAACCTACGTGCGCGTATCTGAAGAACCTGCAAAAGATAAATTATTGGCCGACCGCAATAATGAAGAGGTAGCACAGTACCTGCCGAAAGTGGGTATTGCAGTTATCCAGGAAGAAACATTTTTCGTCGAACCTAAAAAGGAAGGCGAATAATAATGAGCCGAAAGCCAAAGTACACCTACGAGCGGAGCGGATGCCAATGGATAATTCGTGAATGGAAATACACCGAACATGGAGGGGGAGGCACAAAGATCGACGTAAAATATTCATTGGAGGAAGCGAGGAACGAGGTGTACAGGCTTAACGGTTGGAAGGAAGCCCCCTCCAAACCTCCCCCGGGAGGGATGGAGAATAACTTTCCCAAAGTTTTTATACGACTTGTAAAACTTTGGGAAAGTTATCAAAAGCGGGATATTGGCAAACTAGGAATGGCACTGCCCCGCAAGCAGGTTCAAATTGGCATGACTGAGAATGACACTTTGAACGGTCGGTGTACCCAGACGCTAAACGGGGGCTATTGGTCTCTGAAGAAAAGGGAACACGGTTAGACTGCAAGTTAAGCCTTAATTCTGCACAAATAGCAGATGGAAGCCGGATTCGATTTGTAAGGTTACACAGGAAAGAAATTGTACTGAAACACCTAAACATTTGAGAAACGAGGTTTGAGCCCTCATCCGGAACAACCCCGAACAGTCGGGAGAAACAAACAAACAAACCACAATTATGGATCAAGCAAGCCAAGTAAAAGTAATCAACGCCGGGTTTACTATTCTCCGGTGCGATGATCAGCCTACATCGCGCATCAAATTTAAAGGAAAAGATAACCATGAGTGGCGGACACTCGAAAAGTTTGAGACCAAAGCAGCCCGCGACCGGGCATTCAAAAACTTTATGGAAATGTCATTTACAATTAACGATTAACCATGGAAAAGGAAAAAACCTACGATGAGTTAAAAGCTGAAATTGACCAGCTATCTCATTACGATATGGGCCGTATGTGGCGGTTTGGGTTAGGGAACGTCGCATTTTTCGACAACACGAATCCGATATCTGAATACTTTAAAGATCGGCTTTTTCAACATTTTGGAGGTTTCACACCCAAAATTTCAAAACAACTAGGATGGAAGCGATAACCGATTTCACCGCCAAAGTACGTGAAATGCGAAGGCTTCAGAAAGAATACTTCAGGAGCCGCGATAAATACATTCTAATGGAGTGTAAAAAAGCAGAAAGCGAAATTGACGATATCCTCTCAAACAATCAGCAGCCGGTTAAAACAGTGGTGGCCGATGCCTTACAACCGAGCTTATTCTAATCCATCCCCGACAGGGTTCCGAACCCTGTCGGGGGTAAAACAAAAACAAGATGGAAAATAAATCACAAAACGAACAGATCCGCAAACACCTGGAAGCGGGTAAAAAGATTACACCGCTCGAAGCGTTGGAACAATTCAACTGCCTGCGCCTGGGGGCCCGTATCCATAACCTGAAAGGGATGGGAATGGCTATATGCTCCGAACTGGTTGAGCGCAACGGTAAACGCTTTGCCGAGTACTCACTTGCAAACCCGGCGGTATGTGGATAGCGCTAATCTATCTGGCAATAATTGCCCTGGTTGTAATTTTTAACCATGGCGGCCACCGCAAAAAAACACCAAAACCTGAAAGTAATGGAGCAGCGGAAGCCACAAACTGAGCCATAACGCACGGAAGCTACACGACAGTTGCCGAGCCAAAGCAATTGAGTGTCCACGAAGTGAGACACGGCAATTGCGGGTAGCTGAAGTTATGGTGGCGGTTTTATTACTAACAATTTAAAATTACTAACATGTTAAAATTTAGCTTTATTGATGAAGGTTTGAAAGACTTTATTCGCGATGACGAAGGAGAAGTCTTAGTTAAAGAATTTACGACATGGACGGATGCCGATGAATTTATCATGGACGGAGGCTTAGAAGAATATGGCTGGACAGATCAAGGAACTCGGAAACATTGCTGGAATGATCCAGACGGCGATTAAACTGCGCCATAACTTGTAAATATCACCAGTTTAATTAATTAAACCAGATGCAACTCACAGATTACGAATATAATGCAATAGCCAAATTAGGCCGGGCCATACACGATGGTAAGTGGAGCAATGCGGGGTTGGTTGAACTTATTAAACTGGAAGGCGATTACCTGAACCTAAAAACAATACCCAGGTATGCAAAATCGGTTGGCAAAAGCTACCCCGGTGTCGTTAAAGCAAGAGAAATAACGCATCTATTCGATGTTAAATGGATCATTGACAATGACTAAAATATAAAAGAGATGAGCAAAATAATTGATTACCCTGAAAAAGTACTGGAAACATACGACGTAATTGAAAAACTTCTGGTGGGAAAACAAAACCGTCCGTTGGTTTCATCAAATTCGGTTAAATCGGATGTGCTGTTGTATATCCTGAACGAACTATATGAAACTACAACCGATTTTAAAGCCTCCCCTTGTGGGGGAGGTTTGGAGGGGGCTTTATGATCCTGGCAATAGATTTTGACGGAACCATCGCCGTAGATCGTTTTCCTGAGATCGGGAAACCGATACCACAAGCTTTTGATACGCTTTCGCACTTTAAGGCAGCCGGGCACAAACTAATTTTATGGACTTGCCGCGAAGATTCGCCAGGGCGGAAATACCTCACTGAAGCTATTGAATTCTGCCGGAATTACGGCATTGAGTTCGACGCCGTAAACGATAATCTTCCTGACGCACCTTTCTGTGATAAAGGAAACAGCCGTAAGGTTTATGCCGATTACTACATCGACGATAAATCAATGTTTCCACTTTGGGAAGCTTACGCGGGAGGCGTATTATGAAAGCAATATTCAGGATGTTCGTAGAGACAAGGCATGCCTTGTCTCTACATGGCAACCATGAAGAATGGCACCAATGTATTAAATGTGGCCGGTGGTTTGACCTGAGAATGAACCCTGACGGATGCTGCCCCGATTGTGGCGTACACATAAACGCGATTTAACCAGTATTAACTTTTCCAAAGTTTTATTACGATTAAAAAAACTTTGGAAAAGTTTAACCTAAAAAAACGATCAAGATGAAAAATGCAATATCACCAATGGCCATACCAGGATTAAAAACCGCTGACGAAATAGCCGCCGAAATTTGGGACATACCAGAAGAATTGCTGAAAGTCAAAACAAGAAAGCGTGAAGTGGTTGAAGCGCGAATGGTACTAATCAGTTATAGGTATCGAAATTTAAACGAAACGCAGGAATCTGCATCAAATCAATATGGACTGAAAGAACACACATCAACCATCCACGCTTGCAAAACAGTTGATGCGCTACTGCAAACCGATAAGGATTTCGGGCATAAACACGAAGAGTTTTGTAAGAGGATTAAATAGTAAATAAACAAACCAATTAAAAACAAAAGTTATGACAGAAGTTTCAAAAACAACAACAGTAGCAAGGATCAACCAGGTTGATATACTTGTGATCGAAAATGGAGAAAAAAGAGTTGCAGTAAAACCTATTTGCGAAGCAATAGGGGTTGATTTTTCAAGTCAACTTCAGAAGATAAAAGAGGATGAAATTTTAGGTTCAACCGTGGGGCTGAGCACCACAGTTGGAGCCGACAAAAAAGAACGCGAAATGGCCTCAATTCCTTTCAAATTTGTATTTGGATGGATATTTGGCATTAGTGCAAAAAACGTAAAAGAGGAAGCCCGCGAAGTGTTGATCAAATATAAACTTGAGTGCTATGAAGCCCTTTACAAACATTTTACCAGTTATGCCGAGTTTGTTGAGCAAAAGCAAAAACAGATAGATAGACAGCTAGAAATTGAGCGCGAAGCCCGCCGTAGTTTCTACACGGCAAAAACGGTACTAAAAGAGGCCGAATCGGAACTTTATAAAATCTCGAAACTCACGTTTAGCGATTACAACGACCAACGCCGCCAACTGGCCATGTTTTCAGACCACGAAATGAACGGGTAAGTTAAACTTTTCTATATTTAACCAATAATAACTTAAAACCAATCTATCATGGAAAAAATTCTAATCATCGTTGTCGTATCTGTTTTTATCGCTGCTATTCTATTTCTTGTTTTGCGCGAGGTAGTAACCTGGTATTTTAAAATAAATAAACTGGTGGAGCAAAACGACGAGATTATTCGGTTGCTCGAAGTTATTGCATACGAACAGGATGATGAACCGATAAAAGAACTGGAGCTGGAGGTAATAAAAAACAAGAACGATATAACAACCGCTCTTTTTTCCAAACGAACTTAAAATTTATGAAGAATTGTTTTGATTCTTAAAAATAATTCTCACATTTGCTCCTGACTATCAATTATTGCACTTCAGGGGCAAAATTCCTGATTTTATTTTTATTAACAAATAAGGCTCGTCCGCAGTATGGTGGCTGAATGCGAAAGCATCGGCAGATTTCACGCCCCGCGTGTAATTGATAGTCACACCTGAACCGGACGGGTTCTTTTTTAACCATTTTTGACTATCATGGAAAAAAGAAATGAAAAGCAAGCTACGAACTTGCAGGTGGTGGAGCTAAACCACCAAAAATTTGCCGTTGAACTTCAAAACGGCAACATGAGTATCAACCTCACCCAGATGTCTCAGCCATTTGGAAGATCAAAACGACCACTTAACTGGTTAATCACACAAGAATCAAAAGATTATCTAAATGCCCTTAGCGTGGCTAAAAAAATAGCCACGGCTGAGCTTGTGAAAGTTAAGCAAGGAGGACAAAACCAAGGCACATGGGTTACAGATTATCGCATTGCCATGCGTTTTGCACAATGGTTAAGCCCTGAGTTTAGTATTGCTGTTGATGAAATTTTGGTAAACCTGTTGCGGGGCGATGCTTTACTTGTAAAACCCTTTAACGGGGTAGAGCCAACCATTCACCAGGGCAAATCGTGGTACAATTACCTCGATGTGCTGGTTTCGTTGGGCTACAGCCGTAACAGTGGCAGCGTGGCCGTTCGCAAAAGGTTGTTCCCGCAGCATTTCGCCAAGTTGTTTGGCCGCAACTTTATAACCCCCGTATTTTGCAATTTCCTGAAATCGAAGAAAGATGCCGTACAGTTGGTGTTAGATTTTACTGCAAACCATAAAGTAATAGGAGGGCTATCCTAATGGAAGACTGTATGGAATGCACAGCAGTGCGGGAGCTTTTAGGTGAAGACGAACCCGCCGAATTTATTGAAACCATTGACACGATGTTTGAAGCATGGATTTGTTCCGAATTTTCAGACGGAACCACCGGCACCCAGCGAGCTTTAGCACTTTCGCATATCAAAGCGTTGAAGCGATTAATTAACTCGATCAAATAACAGGAAAGGCGGCCAACATGGTCGCTTTTTTTATTGCTTTAAATTTTGATTCTATTGTTTAATTCGGTTATTTAGCCAACGATCGTTACTACATATAAGGCAAAGTGTCCACGCTTCTTAATTGGCAAAATAAAGCCAATGGAGTGCGGTATCCGTAAGGTTCCGCGATTTACTTTGCCTTATGGTATGTAGGTGACGATCAACTCCATTGGTTCTTTTATTTTAATCAACACTTATTAAAACATTTTAACTATGCCACCCATGAAGAAAACTCCTATAGAGGAGTTATTAGAGATTGATTCGCCGGCAGCTATTTATGAAACACTTTCTCAGTTCGCCGATGTCTGGCTAAGCTCAGAGATTAGTGATGGAACAACATGCGAACAGCGATCGGTAGCGCTCAGACATCACAAAGCACTTCGTCTGTTTTTGTATCGCCTGCAAAAAGAAGAGCGAAAAAAAACAAAAACAAAACGCAACATGCCAGTATGGCTCAGTTGAAGAAATTAAGGCAGCCTATTTTGAGAGCCCCCTCTAAATCTCCCCGCCTTCGATAAACTCAGGCAACTGGGAAGGGAGACTTAAAACGCTCCGAACGAGTTCATCTCATGTTCGGAGCGTTTTTTTATTCCCCTCCCTCGGAGGGGTTAGGGGAGGCTGTCTTCCTCAAACGAAGTTTCCCACACCTGCACGATCACCTTTAGGTTATCGTCCCTTTTTTCGGTGGTCTGGCTCTTCCGGCTGAACCCTGAGACCTCGCCATCGCCCCAACCCTGTAACGCGGTATAACAGGCATTTACAGTATCGTACCGGCTCAATGCTTTTGTTTGTACCAAGGTAGGAGCCGCACCGTTTGTTTGTCCAACAGGTTCAAACGCCAGGCGAACGGTAACGCGGGCGGTTACCATCTGGATGGTGTCGCTTTCGTCCTCGCAGTTGGGATACTCCACATCAATTAAGGCACAGGGAAAGGCTACAGGAGGCCGACCCTCGAAAAAATCAAGTTGTCCGTCTTCCGCATCAATCCACTTCAATGCCGATACTGTTTTAAGCCTGGTTACTGTTTTTAAAAATACATCTTTCATGGTTACTATTTTATATGGGTAACTTTCCCAAAGTTTTGGTACGATTTATAAAACTTTGGGAAAGTTGTACCTATTCGTTTAAAAATCCTTTTATCCTTTCAAAAATCTTCGTATTCAGCCGTTCAGAGTGCCCCATAAACTGGCGTTTGGGTATAACAATATCAAGCTGCGTTTTTTTAGTTAAGGCTAAACCCTTGTAGAAAGCGGCTTCCTTGTTTTCCGTTTTCCCTTTTCCTTCGGTAGCTGAGCCTGTCGAAGCTCCCCCTCCGGCTGCATAATAGTTAGCCCATGCCCATTTTCTCATGGCCGGAGTTACTTTAGGGTGCAGCTCTCCACCCTCGTTATGGATTTGAGCATACGGAACCATATCGTTACCGGCGCTGATCACCACCTTATTGGCAGATACCAGGCTAGGCCGGATTGAATTCACCAACTTCGAGGATCTGACCAATAGCGAACCCTTACGAACCACCCGCTTTGTTTGCGGCCAAGCCAATCCATCCCATTCTTTGGTCTGGAACCGCTCTTTAAAGAATTCGGTAGCCGTTTCGGCAATGATATTCGGGACCTTAGCCCGGATTTTGGTTTCGAGCGCCGAAATATAATCCTGAAGGTTAGCGTATCTCATTGTAAAAAATTTACTACATTTGTATTGAAGTTTCAGCGTTCTTATGCCTGAAGACCTGGCAAGCACCTCGCGGGCGATGGGTGTTGGGTCGATCCGAGGATACGGTAGAACAAAGAGATTAACCCGCAAAAGAATCCGGTCAGTTTTGTCCGGATTTTTTTATGAGCATCCCCGAACGGAACTTTTCTTCTATGGGTATTTTTTTAGAACCAACTTTTACGGTTCCGTCAATCATAGGAAACCATGTTTTTACTTCTGATACTCTTCCGTTTTCTATCCTCGAAATAACTACCACCGTTTGGTCGCCGTAAAACTTCATCGAAATAAAGTTGTCGAACGAACCCGTTTGCAAGGTATTGACCCAAACCTCGTCCGGCGTGGACAACGTTTCCTTCATCGCATCCAGGTACTCAACCCTTGCCAAATAGCTACCCGTTGTATGTTTCGAAAAACCGTCTTCGGGAACTATGATCCTCCTGCTATTGTAATCCAAAAGCACGATATTTCCGTCAATAGTATTGGCCGCCTTCCAGTCTTCAGCAGTACCAGTGTACTTTGTAACATCTTTTAAAGCCTTTTGCATCAGCATTGATTTTGGATTTAACCCATAGTCAATATAGTTTAGCAAATTGAGTTCTTTGGTAACCTTCAGCAGCTTTCCGCCCATACCCGGAAAGCCTTTAATATACATCTGGTTGCTCGTGAAAGCTTGTTTCAGGTCGGCGCGGTTAACGCCCCATCCCTGCGCTTTAGCTTTTTTAAAATCGGCTGAATCAATGAACACCCGGGCCACTTCGCGCTGCTTGGTAATGTCGGCCCCCCCTGCCTCAGCTTTTGTGCGTGGCACAATATAGCAGCGGCAATTCCAATCGTTTGGCGGGTAAATTGTACTCCACGCCGGATCATCCTGCGGCAGAACCAGTCCGTCTAAATCGGCGTGTGAAGCCCGTACCTGTTCATCTCCCTGAGTGCGGTACATCCAAAACGGAAATATGTCCGCCTGATCCTTCAGCCTATAATAAGTTGCCGAGCTTTCGGCAGTTAAATAAGCCGTGTTATATTCCGTTTCTGCCCAGGTCTTATTAAACAGATTGTGTTTAACTGAAGCTTTTTTTACGAAGTCATCAAAGCTTTTTGACTCCCGGAATATTGCGTTAAGCTCCTGACATTCGGCCAGCGTTTTAGCTGCACTGAAGTGGAATAAGTTAAGCTCCATGGCTGTTTGTGCAACTTCCGATTGAAAACCGTAATCGAAACCGATATCGGCCAGTTTAACCTGATCTTTTGCCCATCCTTTTCGGAAATTGCTGATCAGGTTTGAGGCAGTATGATTGGTCAAAGTCCGGCCTATTGTCATAGAACCGTTTAAAAAAATCCTGGTCAGAGAAAGTGAGAGTGTCACTTAGAGTGACGCCCTCACTATTCGTGAGGTGATTTCCAACTTTTAGAGCCCCGCTCCCCGAGGCTGCTACGAAAAAATCAAAAAACCCTTTCCAGAAATGTTTTTGATCGACCGGGCGGTCAGACAGGACATGTCCTGTCTCTACCTCATCGCTCAACTTTACCTTTTCCTTTGCCGGTGGCTTTTTGTCCCCCTCCTTCGGAGGGGTTAGGGGAGGCTGTTGTTTCCCTGGTTCCTGAGACTGATCACCGTTCACTTTCTTTCCGCCCCCGTCTTTCGGCTTTGGAATTCCGTAGGTCTCATAAAAATAATCAGGCTCAATTTCAACAATGGTGTCGAGCTGTTTGTCAATGGTGATCCGGTCTTTCAGGCTGATGGTTTCGCCCAATTCGGGATAAGCAAACGTACCGCCCGAAACCTTAAAGCCACGGGCTTCGAGCCGTGGGAGTACTTCGGTATTCAGGATAGTTTCAACAAAAATACGGTCATCGGCATGTATGCCGCCCTCCACTTCCTGATGGACCTCGCCCAGCGACCGTGCGCCTTTATCGCCTTGCACCGTGGTCATGGTCTGACCTAAAATAGCGATCAGTATCTCCTCGTTACAAGCCTTGCGCAAATTGTTGTACAGCGCACCATCACCGGTCGAGTTGTTGGCAATGTATTCCAGATCGGTATTTTTCGGAACGGCGGCATAAGCGGCCGATCCGGCCTTATCCAATGCCTCAATCAACTGTAGGCGGCTGGCTTCGTCGAATGCGTCGTATTTACCAAGCCTGAACGGCATCCCAAAGAGTTCGGCAAATTGCGCCCAGTCGCCAAAGTTGCCGCGTTTATAAATTACATACGGACAGGTTGCCAGTATTTCGCCGAACCGGTCTTCTCCTTCAACAGCAATCAGGAAGGGATCATCGAGGTACGGAATACCGGTTTCGTCGCCTTCGTTAATGGCGATCAGGTTTTTAGCCGTGTTGATGTGGGTTCGGGGGATGCTGAACACATCGAACAGCTTTTCGTACGATGTTTCCAAAACCGTAATTCCCCACATTTTTGCCAGCATGATTTCCTTTAAAAGTATCCTGAACGCTTTGGTCTTAACCAGGTCGTTTATTTCGGGAATTTCCTTTTTATCAACCGTGAAAGTAAGCCCGGCGTTTGTGATTGGCCTGATGCGTTTGCCGATGGCATTTTTAAGGACCGGATCGATCAGGATATCCTGGTATAAATTATACAGGAGTGTGCGCTTTCCGTTGTCGGCGCTCTTCAGGGCAGTGCGCCAGCTATCAATACTTTGCGTTTGCCTGTTCAGTGTTTTAATAACCAGTTGGTTCACCACAATGCCCTTGGCGGTGGCAGTGGCGGTTTGAGTATCTTTTTTACGTTGTGCCATAATTAAAAATGTTGTATTCGTTTGGTATTGCTTCCGTAGCTTATTGTTCCGGGCTTGGTGCCGCTTACTTCCGCTTTTGGAAGATCGGGAGTGACGATTCCTTTTTGTACGCCCTTTAGCCAGGCTATTGCGGCATCGTACCGTTTCTGTCGCATGTCGTAATCGATACCCGGGTTCGATAGGTTAATGAGGTGCCACACCGCTATATCTTTCACAAAGATTAATAGCAGGGCATTTCTGCCGGTTCCTGAAGCTGAAAAAATACTTACCGTATCGTAATCGCCCAGGTAGCTTTTAGCTTCCGCCAAGGCGCCGTCAACGGCAGCCGCAACAATGGTATCATCTTCGCGGGTAATTACATCTATGTTTTCGCCATAGATGTGGGTGTTCAGTTCTGCTTGTGTTAAAAACATGGTGTAAAATATCTTAAGTTAATTATTAGATTGCTTCGTTCCTCGCAATGACGGCAGGGGATTGAACAATACCAAGTTTTATTAATCGCATGCCGCTGTATTTGGTTTTCAGCAGGTCGTAAGCGAAGCTGGAGACAAAACCGGTTTGTGTGTCGAAAAATGTGATCGCACTCATTTTAGTCACATTCATATAGTAAAGAAATTCACCGTTGAATTTTCGGGCTTGAATATCCATTCGGGTTAACACCTGGTACCGGTTTTCGAGGAAATACACTTTGTAGTGTTTGCCTGTTTCACGATGCATTTTATCCGCCTTTGCAATGGCCTTTAAAAGAGCTGACGGGCGGCCTTTGAAACGTTTGTACTCGGAAAGGAAAAAAGACAAAAGCCTCCCCCAGCCCCTCCGAAGGAGGGGAGAAAGAACCGCTGATAATGTTTTTATTTTCATATTTTTAAGCATTAATGTTGTTTTTTCTTTTTAAGCCCTCCCCCTCGGGGAGGGTTTGGGAGGGGCTGTTTAATAGCGTTTAGAGTTTCGTTGACGTTGGCCCCAAGTGAATGAACCTGCCGATTGCATTTCTTTTTCTTTTAATATCCATTCCCCACCTTCTATACAGTCGGGCCCATCGCATGGTGATTTGAGCTGTGGAGAAATTAAAAGGAATTGTTCTTCGAGGCGTTTCATGTGGGGATTACCCTTTTCATCTTCGTTTAAAATCAGGTTTCCTAACCGGTTAAGCGGTTCAAGGTTTCCCTCAATACGGCTGAACTTATCGGGTTTTTTGCGTTCATCCGGAATAATGCCGATAGAATAACCTTTTTCCTTTGTTGCAGCAACAAACAGCGGAATAAAAACCTGATCGTAAAATGGGTCCTGAAGAGAGTTATTTTCGATGTAGTTGTAAAGCTGGGTCCGCTCTTTCACATACTCTTTCAAGTCATAATACCAGCCCACATATTCAGCATTGACAACTTTATCTAAAAAGCCGGTGAAAATGTATGTTTTGCCTTCCAGCTTTCCCATCAGAAAAAGCGCCTTGTTACAACCGGCTTTGTTTTTGGCATTGCTTGGAGCGGGGTCACCATAGGCAACCAGATGCTTGAATTTATGAAGCGCCGGAACTTTGCCCCAGTGCATCTCTTTAAACGTTTCACCTTCAGTCAGCGGGTTATTCATGTACTCGGCCTGATAGGCTGCGGTACTGATCTTCGATTTGATACGGGCAATGTTTTCGGGGCTGTTCTTTTCGGGCCAGGTACTATTGCCGTTTTTATCTTCGAGATTAACCTTGCTTACATGATCGGCTTTGAGCATAGCACGGGCAACGCAGCAATCTATTGCAATAAGGTTGCCCAGCCAAATGACCTGTAAAGCCTTCGAAACTGAACGGGTTGGAAATACGGCCTTTTCAAACCATGTCCAACGTTTAGTGATAATTTCAGTATTACGAACATCGCTGTCGGTATCAATATCCGAGATAATTATTTTGTCGGGCCTGACCTCTTCGTTTCGTGATCCGCGAGGGGACTGATCGGCGCCAACAGCGAGGAAAGATACTCCCTGAGTCGTGGTGAAATCTCCATACGCCCACGATCCGGGATTTTCCTGAAGCCCGTAATCATTAATAATGCGTTCATTGCTGGTCAGGTTGATGCGGTAAGGTTCAAGCAGCTCGCAAGCCTTATCGTTGCTGTTCGAAATGAAAAGTATATTTTTCTTTTTGCGGGTTAGCGCTTGGTAAAGGGTGATCATCATTTCAACAACGTCCTTCGAAAGCTCTCGCGCCCATACCCTCGATTCATACCACTCATCATTTTCGAGTTCGCGCTTGGCTGCACGTTTATGGAATGCTGCTGATGGTGCATAGCAATACTTCGGAAAATAGTACATTTTCCAATCTTCGAAATTGGCTTCCAGTTTAGCTATCCGTTTTTTTCGTTCCGAGTCGCTTTCGTTCGTTTCGGCAGCTACCGAAGCGATGAAACTTTCAAAGTAACTGTCCCAGTCCCGGCCAGCCTGCCGGTCTAACGGTTTTAATACTGATTGTGCCATCCGGTTAGCGTTTTAGCATGTCTTTAATGAAGTCGTTGAACAGACCGGCAATCTCTAAAGCTTTGGTATGATTGAACGGTCGGTACCAGGTGAGGAACCGTTTCGACACTTCAACCACATCGGCGATGCTGGCCTCAGTTTCCATCGTCTTAATTGCACCTGATAATTTGCTGATCGTGTCGGCTTGTTTCGAATCAGCATAGCGTTCGCCTTCTGGTTTTTTCTGAATGCCCGAAGTAAGTTCGTCGAGCTGCATATACAACCGGCTCAATTGCTCCTGACGGGTAATCAGCATCGACTGCCTGATCCGGTGCCAGTTGCCATCGTTGTACCATTTGTTCATGGTAACGGTCGAAACGCCCACTTTAGCGGCGGCATCTTTTTGGCTGTATCCTTCCTTCGTGCAAAGCAATTCAGCCCATTCCTTTTTTTGATCGATAGTTAAACCTGACATTTCGTCTGAATTTTTTCTGAAAAGTACAATTCACGCGCGCACCAGCCTATTTATGTTTTAAATACTACAAACTTTATGTTAACCGTTAACAAGAAACTTTTTTATGACGTTTTGTCTGATTTACTTAGCCCACCATTTGAACGACGAACAGAACTTTAATCACTTTAAATGAAGCAATGGGCAGACGGGTATTAATATCAGACGAAACGGTTAACAGCTACGGGTTTTACCTGCTAAACTCCGGAGGCGACATGACCCAGTATAAGAAAAACAATATACTGTTGTGGATGCACAACCGTCCGTGGCGTGGTACTAAAGATGAAGTCCTGGCGCTGGGTACTGTCGACAACGTTTCATTCAACGAAAAGGAGCAACGCTGGGAAGGTGATTTGAATTTCGATATGAAAGACGAATTTGCCGCCAAGATCGCCCAAAAATGGGACGATGGCATTTATAAAATGGTATCGGCAGGCATCCGGGTTATTGAACAGTCATCAGACGCGAAATACATTAAGCCAGGGCAGCGGTATGAAACAGCTACCAAATGGGCGCTCAAAGAAGTATCGGTCGTTGATATCGGTTCTAACCCAAATTCGCTGGCGCTTTACGACGAGGAAGATAACGTCGTTAATCTTTCTGAAAACCCCCAGGAAATACCAATTAAAAAACTCATTTTAAAATCAGATGATACTATGGAAATTGTAAAACTCGCTGACGGCAGTGAGTTGACAGTTGCACAGGTTCAGGAGCTGGCCGACAAAGCCAAAACCGCAGAACAAACAATTACACAACTGACAACCGAGCGCAATCAGCTCCAAACTGAAAATGATGGCTTTAAGCTGGCTGACGCCAATGCAAAAAAAGCCGAGGCAACCGCCCTGGTTGATGCTGCCGTTTTAGATGGCCGTATTGACGCTACTGGTAAAGAATCGTACCTGCAATTTTTTGAAAGCAACCACGAAGCCGCTAAAACTGCTTTGACTGCTATTCCAAAACGCAAACCAGTTAGAGACCAGTTGAAAGACGAAGGTTCTGAAACTGAACTTGAACAGCTTACTAAACTGAGCTGGGACGAAATTGACCGCAGTGGTAAACTGGAAACAGTTAAAACCAAGTATTACGACTTGTACGAAAGCAAGTTTGAAACCAAATTCGGACATAAACCCTCTAAAAAATAAAATTATGTGGATTAAGAAAAACGCCGACGGGTCGAGCAACTCGTTCAACTTTACTCCTCCATCCGGGTCAGCGGCTCAGGTTAAGGAAGTACTTTTCCCGATTGCCGAGGTGCAAGTTCCAGCCTACGCGGCTACTTTGGCAGTAACCATCAAACAGATGGAAACCTTTTTGCAGCCTGCAACGCTAACCGGTGCAGTGACTATCAACGTCACCGTTGACGCCCAGGTAACGCCAGGGGCAAAACTGCACCTGAAACTTACCGCAGACGGTACCCAGTGCATTGCAACTATCGGAACCGGTTTTGACGCCGCAGCCCCCGACCTTACCGTTGCCATTTCGTCAACCGTATTTAAAAGTTACACCTACGACGGAACCGCATTCGTGCCGTCGTAATTAAAACAGGTAGAGACAAGGCATGCCTTGTCTCTACAATCAATTCAATTTAAAAACCATTTAAAATCTTTATACACAATGAAAAAACGAATTTCACTTAAAAGCCTGATACTGTCGCTTATGTTCGCGCTGTTTTCAGCATTCGCGTTCGCCTCGGTGGCCGCCGTACCTTTTTTGCCGTTGGCTGGCGGAATATTTACAGCATCATTTCTTCAGATGCCATCGGGCGTAACTTTCGTCGGAGGTATTCAGAAAGAAATCTGGATTAACGATATCGTCGGGAACCTGTTCAAGGCTAACCCTCACCTGAATTTTGCGATGAACGCCGACGCGTTTGTTCTTTCGGGTAAAGTGGTCCACATCCCCAATGCGGGGGC
>Ga0209317_1001118_pt1 | contig 25706 bp, 19 predicted proteins | sample RifGroB2_FD_183994 | JGI IMG/M metagenome (GOLD analysis project Ga0209317, IMG submission 183994) | Soil microbial communities from Rifle, Colorado, USA - Groundwater B2 (SPAdes) (version 2) | ecosystem: Environmental > Terrestrial > Soil > Unclassified | place: Rifle, Colorado | collected...
TGGTCCAGGTGTAGCGTGCCGGGGTTTCATCGGGGTTGCCCGCCTGGTCCTTGCTCCGTACCTCGAAGGTGTGGTCACCATCGCTCACAGATGCGAATTCCCAGGGCGAACTGCATGGGGCATAGGAAGCACCGTCCATGCTGCATTCGAAACTGGCAGTGGGATCCGGTGAAGTGAAACTGAAATTACCGTAATTCAGGTTGCTTGGGTTGGTGGGCTGCGCGGTGATGCTGGTATCGGGCAACAAGATGTCAGCGCAAACGAATCGTGTATAGGTTAAGGCAAACAAAATTGACAGCAAGCACAGCTTAGCGATGAACCAGCGCATCCTGCCCCTCCTATCAAAGCATTCTAAGGATTAAATATCAGAGGATATCCAGGTCATCAGTTGTTTCCGAAAATGTGCAACCTCTCCGGATTTGACAAATATAAAGCGCAAGCGAGATAGGGGTAAATTTATATAAACCAGGCCTTTAAGAAACCATTCCCAACGGAATTCTTGATTACACCCAGACATTAGGGTTGAAAGCGGGCTTATCCTAACGGAGCACTGCAACTCAGGCACATGAATGATACATGGTTAATAATTGCCAACAATACAGCATTAAGGGTATTTGGTGGCGTATTTTGTGAAAGCTAGATACGAAGAAAGGATGAACAAGAGGGGAGCAGTCATACTACTACTTATTGCTTATGCCTTTCGTACAGCTTCTCCAAGACAAACGAAGTTTCTGCTATTTATCCGATGTCGACCAGAGTTTATGGTCCTTTCATCTAGCTGAAATCGCGGCATTACAGTTGGAGCGGGGTCTGATAGTAAAGTTGCTAATTGGAAAAGGAAAGGGGGATTGGACGTGATCCGGAAAGGCCTGGCGCCAGACAAGCGGTGGACCTCGCAGCATGTCAATGGTGGAGCGGCAGTTAGTGACTGCTATCCACTTTTAAATGACTGCAAACCTTCAAGACCAGCACGGCGAGAGCAACACCAACCAAATCAGCCAGCAGATCCAATCCATTCCGCTGAACGTGCAGTGGTGCATGATCCTTGCAGCACCTCAGCGACATGGCGTAGAGTCCAGCAAAGAGAACCGACCATGGGGCTGGGCGGGCAGACAGGTAAGCAATCACTGAAACCAGCGACATGGCCGCAGCATGGTTTAGTTTGTCCCATCCTAACCCGTCTGATGGCGGTGAAGGCGTCAAGGACAGGTACAGTATGCCTATGGTAACCAGGGCTCGAAATTTGTGCATACGATGAAAAATGGAACCCCATTCTCATATAAAAACTTCTGTTCAATCTGGAATAAGGCAATGATTAAGGCAGGCATTTCTCGCAGGGTTCCATATGCATGCCGCCACACCTTCGTCCAATGGGCACTTCTTATTGGCATAACTAAGACACGAGCTGCGCGCCAAGAGTCGCCCTCAGTCCCTGCGCTTTGAAGCTGGCGGTGATTCGTTCCTGGATGTCATTCATGAGCAGTAGCCCTTTTGATGGAATTGGGTATGAAGCATGATGATGTCCGATTTCGTTTGGCCAATCCTGCTCGTCGCTTGAATGACAGGATTGACTACCGATAGTCAATTCTCGGCGGGCTGAAAACGTCCAAGACTTCGCCTGGCTCAATAATCTCGATGCGATGCTCTAAATCGCGAGGGATGGAGTAAGAATCGCCAGGACCTATGAGCTGATCGTTATCCCCAAATACAATCCGGTAGTTACCCGAAATCACATATCCGCTCTGTTCATTCGGATGCTTATGGAACGGGACATTGTCTCCTCTCTTATAGAGCATCTTTGCTACCATTGTTTCAGGGCCGTGCGATAGCAGAACAAAATCAACCCCTAAGAAATTTCTTCTCTGCGCCTTTTCTGCTGTGACTATCATTTCGCCTCCTGTTGAGATTTGGGATAACAGGTTTGAAGTGCTAAACAGCCGCCTCGCTCCTTCGGCATTCAAGCCCTGGCGAACTTGCGTTTGGGAAAGGCGCGTCGTGCGAACCGCTCTCCCCCGCTGACGAGGAGTATCCCCGCGAGCACCGTTGCCGCCCCCATAGAGGAAGGCAAAAGTGTCGATACCATAGCAACGGAATTTGGCTATTCCAGTGCTTCCGCCTTTATCGCAATGTTCAAAAAGCTGACAGGCGCAACCCCCGCCAGCTACCGCGAAAAAATATGATAAATGACAGATTTAATATGGTTTCAAAAGCTTTGAGGTTATAAAAGTGGCTTTATATCACACACTTGGAAACCTGCCTGAGCCAAAGATTACCCATAGATTCTGCGGATGAAGCAATAATAGAGGAAACCCTCAGCCGCCGCACATGCAGTCGGCGAGGCCAGAAACCAAAAAGTACACAACAACAAAAGCCCCTGACATCTCCGCAACTTTAGACAAAAGTTTTGGTCACAATCAGGGGCCTTTTATTCATAACTACGTAAAATAGTAAGTACTTCTCATTTCGATCACGACAGCCCATGAACGCAAAAAACCCCGGCAGCTTTTTAGCCACCGGGGTTCAAATTGTTTGGAGCGGGAAACGGGATTCGAACCCGCGACTTCAACCTTGGCAAGGTTGCACTCTACCACTGAGTTATTCCCGCTCAACGAGTCCTGTCTTATAGCAAAAGCGATTTCCGCAGTCAAGCAAAAGTCTGCGTCATGACAATAAAAAAATCAGCCCCACAGAAAAAAGCCCTAAACTTCGGGGCTTTTCTTTTGTGCTCCACGTCGACCTTCCGGCTCTCCCTCTCTACTTGCCGGTCAGGATCTTCTTGATGGTGTCATATACCTCTCTGGGCACGAACGGCTTCATCAAAATGGCCTTGGCCCCGGCGTCCAAAGCCGCCTGGGTGTCGGAGTCGAAATCGGACGCACTGGCAACGAGCACCCTGGCATTCTTGTCGAACGCCACCATCTCCCTCGTCGCGTCTATGCCGTTCTTGTCCGGCATGTATATGTCCATGATTACGATATGGGGGCGCAGGGCGCGGTACTTCTCCACAGCCTCGCCGCCATCAGCCGCCTCGCCGACCACGGTGAAACCTATCTTGCCGAGAAGGTCGCGCAGGACCTGCCGGAAAAATATCTCGTCGTCTACTATCAGTATCCTTATGTCCTTCAGAGCCATGTCATGCCTCCATTTGCAGATTACACAGCTACTCTATTTAACATCTATTTATACTTTTACCAGCCCTGCATTAGAGTTTTAACTTTTTTATGTCTTAAAATGGAGGACCTGTCAACCGGTAAACGGCGGCCAAGGCGTGCGTGCTGTAATAATGACATATGCGCTCAAAGTTGTGAGGTTTTAAAAGGCGGTCTATGTCATGGTGGGTGTAACTTCTAGCTTTGTCGTCACAACTGAAATAGTGATGCAGTGGCGAGCCGCAGCCGATGTCAGCCGTCCTGCTGTTGACCTCGATGAGCAGATATCCTCCCGGCCGCAGGTTGGCTACGGCGTTGCCGAGGTAGCACTCCCTCTCGCTTTTTCGGACGATGACATTGAAAACATAGGTGCAAAGTACGAGATCTACCGCCAACCGGCTCTGCTTCAGTTCTGCTACCGTCAGGACCCCCGCCAGACGGTGCACCCAGGGGTGACTCCTCAGTGCCTTGACCTGCTGCGGCAGATCGGCGGCATAAACGGTCACCCCTTGCTCCGCAAGGAAAAGGGCGTTTCTGAGGGTGCCTGCACCATAATCGAGCACCTTGCTCACCCCCATGGAACTGAAGAACCGGGAGTAGCGTAACACGCTTATAGCTGCTTGTGTCATCTGCCCCTCCTTTACGACCCTGCAAGCCGGATCGCTAAACCTTGGCCAGCCCCCCTCCCCCTATCACACACCCCTTTCACTTCCTGCCTCTTTTTCCACGGACAATTGTATATCAATGCCCCGATTTGTTAAGCATCGCCAACCATACGACAGTTCCGGCTCCGCACCTCGCGGCAGAACATACATGGCTCCCCTTGTCCCGGGTGTATCAGAGTGGAACAACTCCAGTAGTTCCAAAAAGAATACGTGTTCCAGCATGGACCAGACGGGATGTTCCCTTTTAGAGCAGACAGCTCAATCTGTTTATTTCTCTGAATCTGATCGAGGATGAATTCCCTTTTGTTTACAGACAGTCCCCTGCAATGGAACAAAAATACAAGCAATCAGCCAGATTCGGGTATGGCAGTTGCTATAAAGGCATTCTATTAAACTGTATGCAGCATATAAATTAACTACATTCACCATTTAGAATGCATCTGCTGTACTGAAAACTCAAAAACCAGGAGGGAACAAACATGCAAAGGAAAAGCATCACCATAATGGCGGCGGCACTGGTTGCAGCTGCGGCCGCAGCACCGTCGGCTCAGGCTTTCGAAGTCGGGGGCTCCAACGGCTGGAAGTTCTCCACGGACGGGTTTTTGAACGTCTTTGCCACCTATGAGTCGGTGGGACAGCGCCCGGCCGGCGTGATCGGCGGCACCCTCGGCGGAAACCAGACCGGTACCGGGGAAAGCCAGCAGCAGTTCAGGGTCAGGACCGGTCTGCTGCCGGTCGGCGTCGGGCTGAACATCAAGGCGCCGACCACCAACGGGGTCGACTACGCGGTGCGCCTGGGGATCTTCCCGCAGATCCAGAATAACGGCGGCAGCCGCACCGACATCTCGCCCAACATCGACTTTCGCGAGGTGTACATGACCGCTGACGGCGCCTTCGGCCAGATCCTTGCCGGCCGCGCCATCAACCTCTACCAGGCGAAGAACATCCTGACAGACATGACCCTTTTCGGCGCAGGGGTGATCGGCCCGGTCGACAACGGCCCCACCATGGGACACATAGGGTACGGCTACCTCTATCCCAACTTCGGCGCACAGATCCGGTACACCACCCCCGACATGGGCGGCGTGAAGGTAGCCTTCAGCGTCAACGACACCAACGACATCGGGAGCGCCCCGATCCGCAACGTGCCGCGCCTGGAGACCGAGATCTCCTACGCCACCGCCGTTTCCGACGCAAAGGTGCAGGCCTGGGTGTCGGGACTTTACCAGCAGGCGAGTTTCTCCTCAGCGCAGACGGTCACCATTCCCGCGACCTTGAACCCCGACGGCAGCATAACCCCGCAGCAGGTGGTTCCGGCAGTAAGGCCGGGCGGTCACGCCACTTCGCTTGGCGGGGCAGGCGGCGTAGAGGTCGGCGTGGGGGGCCTGCAGCTGCTCGCATCTTGCTACGGCGGGAAGGGACTCGGGATGCTCGGGATACAGGGAGCCGACGCGCTCTCTGCCGACGGCGAGGAAAGGGTCAACTGGGGCTTTTTGAACCAGGCAACCTACCAGCTCACCCCTGTCGTCAAGCTCGGGATGAACTACGGCCAGAGCAGGGCGGAGCTGGCCGGAAACGATACGGAACTGAACATACAGAAACAGCAGGCAGCAGTGGTCGCTCTCACCTACAGCGTCAACAAGTTCGTGCAGGTGATCGGCGAGTACACCTGGGCTGAAGACAGGTGGTTCAACGGCGCCAAGCAGGAGGCCAACATCGGCGCAGTCGGCACCTTCATCTACTGGTAGCAAAGGGACGGCCTTACCCTTGTTTTACTGACAGCCGCAATTCGATTTTATTTTGAAACAAACAGTTGACAGGGGAGCTGTCAATCACTATTATCAACTCCTGTAAAGGGGAGTAGCTATCGGCCGGAGAAATGGCCGACCCTCGGTCCGTCAAGACGGTGGCGACACCCGGACCCGGGGATAGATTTTTACCTAACAGCAAGACCTTTACCTGAAGCGATTCCATCGCCGCGGGTAAAGGTCTTTTTTTTTGGCCCCACAGTGCCGTATTTGCTGTAACGGCGCGCCATGAATTGCAGGGAGAGGATCCCTGAAAGGAGAGCACATGCAAACCGAACAAACAAAATACAGTCGTACTGCGAAAAGAAAATCCACGAAGAGGAAGGTTCACCCGGTACTGAAAAACGTGGTGTCGTTGCGGGTGAGCGACCAGGAGAAACTCCTTCTGGAAAAGATCACCGAGTCCACCTCCCAAAACGTCTCCGATCTCGTGCGCGAGGCACTCGGGTACTGGCTCTCCAAGCACCAGGGAGGGTCCCGTGCAGCCAAGACGTTCAGGCAAACCGTGCAGGCGTAACCTGTGTCTACCGACAGATAAGTCAACCAGCCAAGGAGAGCGATCAGCATGAAAAGAAGCGTAGTCAGAGTATTCACGGTAGCCGCTGCAGTCATGTTCCTGAGCCTTACGGCGCTTGAACTGAGCGCCGAAGCCAGGGTAGGCGGCGGCCGCTCCATGGGGAGCCGCGGTTCGCGCAGCTATTCCAGGCAGGCAGCCCCCAGCGCACAGCCACAGGCCGCCCCTTACAGGCAGCAGGCGGCTCCGGCACCGGGCATGCAGCAAGGCGGCACCTTCCTCCGCTCCATGGCAGGCGGCATCGCCGGCGGCCTTCTGGGGGGCATGCTGTTTCGCGGCATGGCCGGCGCAGGCGGCATGGGAGCGGGAGGCGGCGGCATCGGCATCTTCGAGATCGTCCTTCTGGGCGGCATAGCGTACCTCATCTACCGGTACGTGAAGAAGCGCCGCGAGAGCGCCGCGTTGCTAGGCGCGTCCGGCGGTTACTCCCCGCAGGCTTACGATCTGCAGCAGCAGTATCAGGGGACCACGGCATCCGCACCCTACCAGGCTGAGGCGCTTCCCTCAAACGACGTCTACACCGGGCTCTCCCACGTGCGGCAGATGGACCCCGGGTTCGACGAAGGGCGCTTCAAGGACCTGGTCATGGACAACTTCTTCAAGATCCAGGGGGGATGGATGAACCGGGACCTCCCGGCCATCTCCGGGCTGGTCACGGACGAGATGAAGGGGGTTTTCCGCGAGGATATCGACAGGCTTTTGCGGGACAAGCAGGTGAACAGGCTTGAGAACATAGCGGTCAGGAACGTCGAGATCGCCGAGGTGTGGCAGGAGGCGGGGCAGGACTACATCACCTCCCTGATCTACGCCAACCTGCTCGACTACACAACCGACGAGAGCACCGGGGCGGTGGTGACCGGCAGCAAGACGGAACCGGTGAAGTTCGAGGAATACTGGACCTTCACAAGGCCCGTGGGCAACAACGCCTGGCGCCTGTCGGCGATAAGCCAGGGGTAAAAAGGCAGGTTCTAAAAGGCAGGTTAAGGTTAAGGTTGAGACTAAAAAGGCAGGTTAAGGTTAAGGTTGAGGTTAAGACTAAGACTCAGACTACGAAAGCAGAACTGATCCGGTTGCAGAACCAGAAAGGGCGCCCTCCCACAGGGGCGCCCTTTCCGTTTCTGCCTTTCCTTAAACCTTAACCTGTGTTTTAACCTGTGTTTTGCCTTCTCATCGCTATCCCTCAGCCGCCTGCATGATGGCAGGCACATCCAGGATGAGCGCCACGGAGCCGTCCCCGAGTATGGTGGCGCCGGACATCCCCTCCACTTGCTGGTACATCCGTCCCAGGGACTTGATGACGGTCTGGTGCTCGCCGATCACCCAGTCCACTGCCAGGCCGATCCGCCTCCCCTCCAGGTTGCAGATCACCACCTGCTGGATGGCAGGGGCTCCCCCCTGGATGCGGAACAGCTTTCTGAGCGGGACATACGGGACCAGTTGCTCCCGGACCAGGAGGATGTCGCGGCCGTGGTTTCGCTCGATATCCTCCTGGGAAAGGAGTATGCATTCATCCACCATGGAAAGCGGAAGCACGAACCGGTCCTTGCCGATCTGCACCAGGAGGCTCTCTATGATCGCCAGGGTCAGAGGGATCTTCAGGGTGATGGTGGTCCCCCGCCCCTCCTCGCTCTTCACGTCGATGCTCCCTCGCAGCCCCTCGATGGCCTGCTTCACCACGTCCATCCCGACACCGCGGCCGGAGACGCTGGTGACCTTGCTCGCGGTGGAGAATCCCGGGGAGAAGATAAGCTGATAGATCTCCCTGTCGGAGAGTTCCGCGTGGGCAGGGATGACCTTCCTCTCCACCGCCTTCGCCCTGATCGCCTCGACGTTCAGCCCCGCCCCGTCGTCCCTGACGGTGATGAGGACGCTGTCGCCCGAGTGGACGGCTGAGAGGTGGATCCTTCCCGACTTCGGTTTACCCTTGGACAGACGCTTCTCAGGCGTCTCGATGCCGTGGTCGATGCTGTTGCGGATGATGTGGACCAGCGGATCGTTCAGCTTCTCGATGACCGTCTTGTCGAGCTCGGTCTCTGCCCCGGCAGTGGTCAACTCTATTTCCTTGCCAAGCTCAGAGGAAAGGTCCCTGACCAGCCTCTTGAACTTGGAGAAGGTGGCGCCGATCGGGAGCATCCTGATGTCGAGCGCGTTGTCTCTGAGGTCGTTGGTCAGCCGCTCCACCTCCTCGGCCACCGACACCAGTTCTGCGTGCTTCTTCAGCTCCTGGGCCACGAGGCTGAGACGCGCCTGCACCGTCACCAGTTCTCCCACCAGGTTCACCAGCACGTCCAGCTTCTCGGCGGTCACCCGGATGCTTGAGGCGGCTTCCGCCGCCTGGGGCTGGCGCTCCTGGCGCACATCCTTCACGTGTTGCTGCTCCAGGAGGGCAGAGGCGACCGTCTCTGTGTCGACGAGCCCCGCCTCGACGGCAAGCTCGCCGAACCTTTTCTGCCTCCCCAAAAGCTCGTCCATCTGCTCGGCGGTCAGGTCGCCACGCTCGATCAGGATCTCACCCAGCTTCTTGTAGCCGCCCCCCTCATCCTGGTGCGAGCCGTCATCGATGACCGTGATGCTTATCTGGCAGTCGTCCGCCACGAAGATGAAGACGTCGTTTATCGCATTTTCACCCGCTGCCGTGGTGAGGATGATGTCCCAGGAGAGGTGGCACTGCTCCGGGTCGAGCTGGGCCAGGGGGTGGACGGAGGCCGTGTGGGCCACGACGGTGCAGGGACCAAGCTCCTGCAACTCCCTGAGGAGGCTCAGCGGGTTGACGCCGCACCCCAGGATGCCGGGGTCCGGGCGGAAGCGGATCCTGTAGGTGGCGGGTGTTCCCTCCCCCCCCTCACCGGGCATTTCCGTCTCTGGCGGGGAAACAGCCCCCGCGGCCATCGGGACGAGCGCCCGGAAGCCTTCGATCACCATGTCGTTCACGCTCTGGTCGACAACCCTCCCGCTCTCGGCCGCCTCCAGCATGGCGAGGATCCGGTCACGGGCCGACAGGCTCAGGGAAACGAGCTCCCTGCTCACCTCCAGCTCCCCGTTTCTCACCAGGTCGTAGACGGTCTCCACGTTGTGGGTGAAGGAGGCGATGTCGTCGAAGCCGAACATCGCCCCCGACCCCTTGATGGTGTGCATGGTCCGGAACACGCGGCCGACGATCCCCATGTCCTGCGGGTTGTCCTCCATCTCCAAAAGCGCGTCCTCCAGGTCCCCCAGAAGCTCCCTCGCCTCGTCCTTGAACGCCTGAGCGAAATTGTCATTCATGCGGGCACCTTCCTGACACCAGACACCTACTGCGCATGCTCATGCCTCCTTCATCCAGAAGCAGATGCCGTCGGTGTGGTGGGCGCAGCCGGCATGCCTCACCATTCCCGCCACCCGGGCCACCGAAGAGAGGTTTTCCCCGTCGCCGGTTATCGACAGCGCCACATCCTTTAGCAGGGAAGTCTTGTGGGAACTGCAGATAAGCTGCAGGCCGGTGATATCCACCTCCGTCACCCCCGTCAGGGAGAGCTCCACCAGCTTCCCCAGATCGAAGGCCTTCAAAAGACCGGCCCTCAGCTCGCCGGCCTGCCCGATGGTCATCGGTCCGTTGACTGCTACGACTGTACGGTCCTTCTTCCTGCTGATCTTTACCGACGGCGTATCCATAGCATCTCCCCCCCCCCAAGCTTCTGACGGTCACTGCCGCAGGTGCTGTAATCGCTTCCGCGCCGCCCGTGTTGCGGCACGGCTTCCAGGCCGCTTTCTCAGGCTGCCCGGTCCTCCAGAACCTGCAGCTGCTGCAGGTCCGAGCTTGTGAACAGGTTGTCTATGTCGAGGATGATGACGAACCCGTCCTGGTGCTTCCCCATCCCCTTGAGGAATTCGGTGTTGAGCCTCGCGCCGATCCGGGGTGGTGGTTCGATCTGGCCCGCCTCCAGGTCGAAAACCTCCTGCACCGAATCCGCCAGGGTGCCCAGCACGACACGCTCGCCGCCTACATTCACTTCCACGACGATGATGCAGGTGTTGACGGTATTCTCGGTGCCGGACATGCCGAACCGCAGGCGCAGGTCTATGACCGGCACCACCCCGCCGCGCAGGTTGATCACCCCGCGCATATACTCAGGCGTCTGCGGCACCTTGGTGATGGTGGTGACGTCCAGGATTTCCCGGACCCTCGCGACCTCAACGGCGAAGATCTCTTCGCCCAGCTTGAAGGTCAGGAACTGCTCGTTTCCCGTTGCTTCAGAGATGCTCATTGCCCCTCCGTCATGCCCGGCATGCTACCTGGCGGGCGCACACCTGCCGCCAGGTAGCAGATCAGGCCGTCTTAGAATTTCTCGAAATCCGAATCGCTACCGGAATCGCTCAGCACAAGGTCATGTCCGACCACCTTTTTTATCTGGCCGACCGGCTTCGACTGCCTCTTGACTTCGGCCTTGGGGAGCGACTTGGTGAGCTGCTTGGAACCCTGCTGCTTGCTTCCGGCTGCGCCATGGGAGTCGATCCTGAAGAAGGCGATGGTGGACTGCAGTTGCGCCGACTGCGAGGAGAGCTCCTCGGCGGTGGATGCCATCTCCTCGCTGGCGGAGGCGTTTTGCTGGATCACCTGGTCCAGTTGCTGGATCGCCTTGTTGATCTGCTGCGCGCCGGTATCCTGCTCCTTGCTGGAGGCGTTGATCTCCTGCACCAGCTCGGCTGTCTTCTGGATGTCGGGGAGGATGCCTGAGAGCATGCTCCCCGCCTTCTCGGCCACCTCCACGCTGGAGACGGAAAGCTCGGAGATCTCGCCGGCTGCAATCTGGCTCCTCTCTGCGAGCTTTCTCACCTCGGAAGCCACCACCGCGAACCCCTTGCCGTGCTCGCCGGCGCGTGCCGCCTCGATGGCAGCGTTTAAGGCCAGCATGTTTGTCTGGCGCGCGATCTCTTCGATGATGGAGATCTTGCTGGCGATCTCCTTCATGGCCTGCACCGTCTCGGCAACCGCCTTACCACCCTCCTTGGCGTCGTCGGCGGACTGCACCGCGATCTTCTCGGTCTGCTGGGCGTTGTCGGCGTTCTGCCTGATGTTGGCGGACATCTGCTCCATGGAGGAGGAGGCCTCTTCCGCCGCTGCCGCCTGCTGGGACGCCCCTTCGGACATGGACTGGGCGTTGGTGGAGAGTTCCACCGAGCCCGCCGCGACGTTGTCGGCGGCACCCTTCACCTCGGTCACGATCTCGGTGATCTTGCTGACCATGGCCGAGAGCGCCTGGATCAGCTCGTCCTGCGCGCTCCGTTCCTTGAGGTTGACCATCAAGTTGCCGGTGGCGACCTCCTTGGCCGCCTCGGTGATCTTGTTGATCGCCTCCACCAGCACGTTCAGGTTGTTCTTGATCAGGTTGTACTGCCCCTTGTACTCCGCGGTGATCGTGGGGGGCATGTCCCCCTTGGAGATGCGGTCCACGTACTCCGCGGTCACCATGAGCGGGTTCACGATGTTGGTCACGATGTTGTTGACACCCAGCACCAACTCCTTCCATCCGCCGATGAAGAGCTCCGGGTTGGCGCGCTCGTCCAGCCTCCCCTCGGCCGCGGCCTGGACCACTTGGTTCGCCTCCTTGAGGAGGTTGTTCATGATGTCGATGCAGTTGTTCAGGTTCAGCTTGATCTCGTTGAAATCGCCGTTGTAGCTGTCCGTGATCCTCGGCGGGATGTCACCCTTGGAGATGCGGTCCACGTACTCGGCCGCCACGTTCAGGGGACCTATCACCGCGTCGAGGGTGTCGTTGACGCCGGCCACCACCTTCTGAAAATCCCCCTGGTGCTTGCTGGCGTCGGCGCGGGTGGCGAGCTTCCCCGCAACGGCCGCGTCGGAGAGCATCGCTGCGTCGGCGACCAGCGCCTTGATGGAATCGACCATCTTCTGCATGGCAGCCATCACGCTGTCGTTGCTCTTCCCCTTGAGGTCTATGGTGACCGTCATGTCGCCCGCCGCCACACGGTTCGCCACCTCCCCCACCTCCTTGGGGTCGGCGCCAAGCTGCCCCTGCACCACCTTGGTGATGAAGAGCCCCAGTGCTACCGCCATGGCCACGCCCAGGGCGATCATGATCAGCATGATCTTTGTGGCGCCCGCTGCCAGTTCGATGTTCCCCTCGGAGGTGAGCTTGGCCTGCTTGAGCTTCGCCTCCACCAGCGCTTCGATGGCGTTTTGCTCCTCCCTGGACGCCTTGGCGGCATCACCCTGCATCAGCGCGTAGGCCTCCTGGGCCTTACCCGCCTTGGCAAACGCCACCATCTGGTCCACATACGGCCCGTAGACCGTGCGCGTACGCTTGAACTCCTCGAACAGCTTGCGCCCCTCGTCTGTCAGGATGGTTTTTTCGAACTCGCCGGCCGCCTTGTCGATCTGGCCCCGCAGATCGGTGATCCTCTGCGCCTTCTCCTTCTGATCCTCGGCGCTCGTTGCCGCGATCATGTCCCTCACGTTGACCCGCATCCTCTGGAACGAGGTGGACAGATCCTGCAGCTGGGCGATCGGTACGGTGATCTTTCCGTAGAGTTGGGTATCCGCAGCCTCGATGTTTTTCAGTTCCTTGATTCCGAAGTACCCGATCACTGCCGCGATGATGGCGACCGATATGAATCCGGTCATCAGTTTGGTGCCGAGCTTCAGGTTGTTAAACCACTGCATAGCTGCCTCCTTGTGATGTGTTTTATGGCGTAATCTGCCTTTGCGTCTGACATGCAAGCCCGAAAGGACCGTCATTCATCTCTAACACACAGGGCGATAACGGCCGTAATGACCGTGCCGTCATGCCCGTTTCCAGCTACTCTCCGATCTTCTTGAAAAGCTGGGCGTCCGGCACCACCTGCTGGAACAGGTGGGCTACCTCCTGCGGCAGCTTCTGGGTGTTCTCCGTCGCCAGATACCCTCCGGGGGCCAGCGCCTTGTGGAACATCTTGAAGACCTCGACACGCTCCTGGTACTGGAAATGGAGCATGACGTTCTTGCACACGACCAGGCAGTAGTCGTTGCCGACAGGTTTCAGGGAAAGCAGGTCATGGTACTGGAAATTGACGCGGTCGCGCAGCAGGTCGACCACCCGATGGCTGCCCGGCTTGTCGGCAGGCTCGAAGTATTTGGCGAACAGCTCGCTTGGGGTGCGCTGCAGCTCGTCGTAGGGGTAGGTTGCCGCCTTGACGATATCGCCGAAGTTGTTGGCGCTGTCATGGTCGGTGGCGTCTATGCGGAGGTTCTTGAAGCCGAAGGAGTTCATCTTCTGGGCGAAGATCATGGCGATGGTGTAGGTTTCCTGCCCGAGGGCGCAGCCGGCGTCCCAGATCTTGATCCTGCTTCTGCCTGAGGCATAGCCGATCATGTGATCCGCTGCGTGCTCGAGGGTCGGCTGGTCACGCATGAAAAAGGTGAAGGCCATTCATCACTCCGCGGTGTGGATAATATTGAAGCTTGCGATTCCGAAACTCCCGTGAATCACTATGGAACATTTATCGGACTACCTATACGTTTACTGAATCAGGTTCTAACCTCTGAATGATTATTTAATACTAACAGTCGGCGCACAGGCAGAGCGAAACGCTAAATCTTCCTGTAATAATAGGCAATTGGTTCAATATTGGAATTATGACAGTGGCTTGCGCCCCGTGACGACAATTTCAGAGCGACCGCAAAACGGTGGCTTATTAACCACAAGCAATTAAAAATTACGCAAACTATTCAGGGACCGGCGCAGCGGGATGAGACCGGGAATCGGGAAGGGATATGCCTGGAGGGTATGCGGAAGGGGGGATCGAGTAAAAAAGAAAGGCCCCGTCTCCAGTGGAAACGGGGCACTCCTTGCTGCAGCTTCTGCTACTGCCGTCGGTTACTTCTTCGCCTCGTCCTTCTTGGCTACGGACATGGCGTCGTTCAGCAGCTTCACCCCTGCCTTGGAGGCGGCGATGGAACCGGTCAGGGACTCGCGGGCGAGGTCGGGGTTGTGGAAGCCGTCGGAGTTCTCGGCGGTCCAGTACTCCCAGAGGGCATGGGCTTCTTCATGCTTCAGACGCGCCTGGTCCAGTATGGTCGGGGCAACGCCCAGGCGCTGCGCCGCGGCATAGCTGTCGATCAACTCGCCCAGCCAGTACTCGGCCTTGCGCATCTTCCCCTTGGTGTAGTTCAGGATGGCTTCCATCTGGTACTGCTTGTTGTCCTTCCCTTCCTTGGGATGACAGCCAAGGCAGGCCTCCTGGATGTGGTTCTTGGGGCGTATCACGCCGTGGGCGGAGAACATCTTGCCGTTCTTACCCTTTTTCTTGGGCATGTGGCACTGGTGGCACTGCACCCCCGCCTTGTCATGCTTGCTCCCGGCAAAGGTCTCGCTCTCCGGGTGCTGGAACTTGATCAGGCGCGCGCCGGTCACCGCATGCTTGAAGTCGTAGAAATCGAGATCCTGGTAATGCTTCAGGAGCTGCAGGGCGTTTTTGAGCGGGAAATGGTTGGTCCTCAGGTCGTCGTACCCGACCTTCTTGCCGTCTGATTGCTGGGTGCCGGCGTTGCAGTTGTACTCCACGTGGCACTGGGCGCACATCATGCGGGAGTCGGTCTTCTCCATGACGCCGATCTTTCTGAAGTCGCGGAAGTCGATCACCTTCAGGTCGGTCGCGCCGTTCTTCGCGAAGATGTTCCCCTTGGGGTCCTTCTCGATGGCCTGGATCAGCGCGTCACGGATCACGCGGGGCTGGGTGCCGTGCGGGTCGTGGCAGTGGATGCAGCCGACCGGGTTGTGGGTGTCCTTCGCCACGTCCACCACGTTGGAGGTGCGGTCCCACTTGGCCCTGGGGTCCTTGTCGCCCATGAACTTCCATTTCAGCACGTGGTCCGAGGTCTTGCACTGGATACAGGTCGGGTTTCCGGCCATGGCGCTCTCAGGGAGCTTCTTCCCTGTATCGGTCAGGACGTCCCAGGTCTTGCCGGTGGAGTTGACCCCACGCCAGCCGTCCTTGAACTGGAAGCGCCCGCCCTGGAAGCGGTCCACCACGAACTGGTCGATGACCATGAAGGCGTGGCCGCGAGGCTCGTTATGCTCGAAGGTGAAGCCGTGGCCGGCCAGAAGCTTGTCCTGCAACGGAGAGCGGCCGGCGGGGGAACCCTTCTCCTTCCTGGCTGCCGCTTCGAAGTTGTCCTCGTAGAAGCTGTCGAACTGCTCCTTGTGGCACTTGCCGCAGGAGGCCTGGTCGATTATGGTGACCGGCTTGTTCTTTTCCGGGTCGCTCATGTGGGGGTCGAGCTTGTCGTGACAGACCTTGCAGGAGAGCGCTGCGTGCTTGGAACCTTCCTTGAGCGCCTTCACCTCGTCGTGACACTCGTAACATTTCGCCCTGCCGTCATTGGCAAGTTTTGCCGCGGGTTTCGACTTCGCCGCAGTGGTCATAGCGGGGATCGACAGAAGTGCGATCGCTACAGCCGCTGCCGCCGTCAAAGCCACATTCCTTTTCAGCATGTTTTCTCTCCTTTCGTTGGTTGGGGTTTCCGTATGTCCATCGCGTGAAAGTTAGGTCACGTTACTGTTTCAGAGCAAGGCGCCTGTATACATGCAGTAAAACGGAGTGAAAAGATTTGACCAAAGTCAAATTGTTGCAGATTGCATCCAAGCAGCGGATTCGCCGACCTGTTTTAAGTAAAATCGACCATCCGGATCAGAGGGAGCCGTCCAGCACCCCCCTGACCATCTTCAGCAGCTCGGAGGGCGCCACCGGCTTATGCACCAGGTAGGCTCCCTCTTCCAGCGAGGTCTTTTGCTGGGCGATCTCGGGGGCGTAGCCGCTGGCGAAGAGGGTTTTCACCCGCGGGTCGATGCGGTGGATCTCGTCACTGGCGACCCTCCCGTTCATCCCGGGCATGATCAGGTCGAACAAGAGGAGGTCGATCTCCCCCGCCCGTGCCTTGAACTCGCGTACGGCATCCTCCCCGTTGACAGTTGCGATCACCCGGTACCCCGCCTCGCTGAGCACCCTGTCCAGCAGCTCCCGCACCAGGTCGTTGTCCTCTGCCAGGAGGATGGTTTCCGTACCGCCGGCAGGAGGCTTTTCCGCGTCCTCCCCCCCGCCCTTCTGGATCGCCTCTGAGGCGAGCGGCAGGTAGACCCTGAAGGTGCTGCCGTGTCCAGGCTCGCTGTAGACGGCGATGAAGCCGTCGTGCTGCTTCACTATGCCGTAGACCACGGAGAGTCCGAGTCCGGTCCCCTTCCCCACCTCCTTGGTCGAGAAGAAAGGCTCGAAGATGCGCTGCTGGGTCTCCTCGTCCATGCCGACTCCGGTGTCGGAGACGCTGAGGAGGGCATAGTTGCCCGGCCTGCCGTAGCCGTAGGTGGCGAAGAATTCCTGCTGCAGCCGCGCCTGGCCTGTCTGCAGCAGGAACGCCCCTCCCTGCGGCATGGCATCGCGCGCGTTCACCGCCAGGTTCATCAGCACCTGCTCAAGCTGGTTTCTGTCCGCCATGATCGGCAGGGGTCCCTCCTGGCACGACTGCCGGAGCGCTATGTCCTCCCCTATCACCCGCCTAAGGAAACCCTGCATCCTGGAAACGACCTCGTTCAGGTCCACGAGGCTCCGCTCGCTTCTTTGCTTGCGGCTGAAAAGGAGGAGCTCCCGGGTAAGGAAGCTCGCCCGCGCCGACGCCTCCATGATCCCGGCCAGGTTCGCGCGCAGCGGATCGTCCTCCCCCATCCTGTCCAGGGTCAGCTGCCCCAGCCCGGCGATCACGGTGAGGATGTTGTTGAAATCGTGAGCCACCCCTCCGGCAAGGGTCCCGATCGATTCCATCTTCTGGGCATGCAGGTACTGCATCTCCATCTTCTTCTGCTCGGAGACGTCATGCACGATGCAGTAGGAGAGCGACCTTCCCCCCATGGCGACAGGGGCGCCGAACACCTCCACCTCCCGCCGCGAGCCGTCCGCCCGCAGGTGCCCCCCCTGGAAATGCCACTGATGCCACCCCGGGGTGGCCAGGGGGTCCCGCTCGCCGGGGGGGTCGCAGTAGATCTCGCTAGCGTTCATCCGGCGCAGCCGCTCCCGGGGCCAGCCGTACCAGGCGACTGCGGCCGGGTTGCAGTCCACCACGTCGCCGTACTGCGGGTCGATCACCAGCATGATCGCCTGGCTGTTCTCGAAGAGGGTGCGGTAGCGCTCCTCGCTCCGGTTCAGTTCGGCCTGTTTCTCCATCTTCTCCAGAATGCCGGGGAGCATCTGCAGGTACCCTTCCTGCTTGGCCAGGTAATCGTCGACCCCCTGCCTGAGCGCGCGCACCACCGCCTCCTCGGAGCCGTGCCCGGTAACCATGATGATGGGGAGGTCCAGACCCCGCTCCTCGCGCAGTTCCTTCACCACGTCCAGCGCGTTGATCCCGGGGAGCCGGTAGTCGAGCATCAGCACGTCGAAGGGGGAGGGTCCCTGTTCCCTGGTCATGGGAAGGAGCGCCAGCACCTCCTCGCCGCAGCCGACCACCTGCATCCGGACGTTTCTGGCGTGCCGGGCCAGATGGCGGCGGGTCAGGTCGGCGTCGGCCTTGTTCGGTTCGGCGTAGAGCAGGCGCAGCGGCATGCTCCTGCGCCTTAGCTTTTGCTTTGCGTCGGCATGGGCGGCGGTGAGCACCCGCGGGAGTTGCCCCTGCAGGCCGGGGCGCTTGACCAGGTAATCGTCCGCCCCCGCCTTGAGTGCGGCCACGGCAGCGGCCTGGTCCCCCGACCCGGTGATGATCACCAGGGCCAGCGGCAGTTCGCGTTCCCGGCAATGGCTGACCAGCTCAAGGCCGCTGCCGTCCGGAAGGCTCAGGTCGGTGAGGACCACGTCGAAGCGGGGGTGCGGGGGGGCCAGGAGTTCCAGGGCACGCCCCACTGTCTCCGCGACCTCCAGCCGGATCTCCGGGGCGACCCTGGCAAGCTCCCGTCGTGTCAGGTCCGCGTCCACCTTGTCGTCCTCCACGTAGAGCACGCGCAGCGTCTCCGTCTCGGCCATACCCCCTCCTTTTCCCCTAGAGCGGCGGCCGGTTTGTGACGCACCAGTAAAGCTCTATCTGCTCCGCCACGTCCACGAACTTCTCGAAATTCACCGGCTTCAGTATGTAGGAGTTGGCGCCCAGCCGGTATGCCTCCTGGATGTCCTTGTCTTCGGCCGAGGTGGTGAGCACCACAACGGGGACCGACCGGCATACGACGCTCTCCCTCCACCTGGCAAGCACCTCCAGCCCGTGCACCCGGGGAAGCTTCAGGTCGAGCAGGATCACGAGCGGCAGCGGCTCCCCCGCCTCCCAGCGCGGCAGCCAGGCGAGCGCCTCCTCGCCGTCGCGCGCCACGAACACCGGGTTGGTGAACTTGCGCTTGGCGAAGGCGCGCAGGGTGAGATCGACGTCGATCGGGTTGTCCTCCACCAGCAGGACGGGACGGTTGAACGGTTCGGTACTGACGGATGTCATAGCGGGATCTCCAGGAAGAAAGTGGCGCCTTTGCCCGGAGCGCTCTCGGCCCGGGCGTTCCCCCCCATGCGCTGCATCGCCTTGCGCACCAGGGCGAGCCCGATGCCCGTGCCGGGATACTCCTCGACCCGCTGCAGGCGCTGGAAGATGTCAAAGATGCGGTCGTGAAATTTCATGTCGAAGCCGATGCCGTTGTCTCGCACCCAAAGGAGCACCATCTCCCGCTCCTGCCGGGCGCCGACCTCCACGGCGGGGTGAGGCGAGTTGCGGCTGAACTTGAACGCGTTGTCCAGAAGGTTGCGCAGCACGAGGGCGAGCCCGTCGCGGTCGGCCCGGACCGTGAGCTGCGGCAGCTCGATGCGTAGCTTGATCCCCCCCTTGGCCGCCTCCGCCGCACGTTCCGCAGCCACACCGCGGACCAGTGCCGGCAGGTCGATGGCGAGGCTCTGCAGTTGGCGGCGCTCCACGCGCGAGTAGTTGAGCAGGTCCTCGATCAGCTGGTGCATCTGCGCGGCGCAGCCCCGGACGTTGGCGATGAAGAGGCGCCCCTCGTCGTTGAGCCGGTCCCCATAATCCTTCTCCAGGAGCTGGCTGTAGCCGTCGATACCGCGCAATGGGGCCTTCAGGTCGTGGGAGACCGAGTACGAGAACGCCTCCAGCTCCTTGTTGGCATCCTCCAACTGGGCGGTCCGCTCCCTTACCCGCTGCTCCAGCTCCTCGTTCACCCGGAGGATGTTCTCCTCGGAGAGCTTCCTCTGCGTGATGTCCTCCGAATAGATGGCGATCCCCTCGGGGAGGGGCTGCATGATGAGCCGGTACCAGCCGCTCTCCCCGTCCGGAAAGGTGAACGGGTTGTCCATCCGCTGGAGGGTGCGCTCTTCCATGCAGCTTTTTGCCAGGGCGAACATCTCCGAGGCGTCGATTCCGGGCCAGCAGTCGTGCATCCTCCTCCCCAGCAACTCCCGGTTGGGCCGGCGGTTGTGCCGTTCCGCCGCCCCGTTCAGGTAGATATAGCGCCAGTCGAACCCTATGATCTGGCATCCCTCCAGCATGGAGTCGAGGGTGCGGCGGTATTTCTCCTCGCTTAGGCAAAGCGCCTCCATGCTCCGCTCGAGGTCCGCGGTCCGCCCGGCGATCCGCTCCTCCAGGTGCTCGTTGGCCGCCCGGAGCTCCGAAAGCGCCGTTGCAGCCGCGCGGCTCGCCCTTCTCAGCCGCTCGTGGGTGATCGCGACCAGCAGACCCATCAGCATGAAAACGGCGAGGGAGACAGCGGAGACGGGACGCTCCAGGGAGAAGGAGTGCCGGACCGGGATGAAGTACCACCACACCATCAGGGACGACAGGAGGGTGGCCGCAGTCCCCCCCGTGAACCCGCCGGCCCAGGCGCTGAAGAAGACTGCGGGATAGAAGAAGAACCAGACGTAGGGCTGGACGGCGTCCCAGAAAATGACCTGCAGCGCGAAGGCCAGCAGCGGGATCAGCATTGCCGTGATCAGACGGGGGAGGGCGGGCGCTGGGTATTTTTCCTTTTTGACGGCGTTCATAGTCTTTGCGGCCCCCGGTTGCGGTTTCGCGGCATCCGCCCGGTTGAAAGTGGTCCCGGGACACTGCAGCAGTATCGTTGAGAGGAAAAGGATGACATAGAGGTGCCGACATGCAGGATCATGAAAGTTATACAGGAGGGTTCGGAAGTTTCAAGCCGACAGCACTAACTATCACAGTGAAACAGTGAGATCTTTGATAGCTCAACGGCCACCGTGGTCAACTGTGGACATTTCCGCTAGAAGGAGCAATGCCTTGAGGTGATACAGTACCTGCGGGCAGGACACTGTTACAGAGTTAAGCAATGACTTTAGGGGGGCAAAAACCGACTTGCCCGCGCCTCACTTGAGGCGCGCGAGGAAAAGAAGCAAGCCGGCCAGGAGCAGGGAGTTAACCAGGATCGTGGCCAGGCACAGCGCCCGGAACGGCTGTTTCCGGCTCTTGTGGCGCAGCGTTCGTTGTGCGAGCAGCGCACCCGGCCAGCCGCCGATGAGGGCGAGCAGGTGCAGCGTACGTTCCGCCACCCTCTCCCTGCCGTTTCGCGCAGCGTGTTTGTCCCAGGCATAGGCCGCGAAGGCGGCGCTGCTGGCGGCGAGGTAGCCCGCCGCCACGACAGCGGCGGGCTTGCTGCCGGCGAAGGTGAAGGCCGCGCCCAGAGCGTAAGGGACCAGGGCAGGATCGAAAGATGGGAGCATGGGCATGCATCCTTAATAACAAGCTTCCCGGGGAGCAAGCAAGGGAATTGTCGGGCAAAAAAGAGCAGGGAGAGCTTCAAACCGACGTACCTTTCCTCGGCAGCATGAACCGATGCCCGTCGTCAAAGGGTAGATCCAGTAGTAACACGTGTGGCGGCAGTCACAGCCGTGGGGCCGTGTCAGCCGCCTGAATCTGCCGACATTGCATGATCAAAATATTGTTAAATACCGGCGAGGCAGCCGCCGATACATAAAGGGATTTTCCGCACCTCGCGACCCGGTCCCGGCGCCGGGGATCATTGGGAGGGGTTCGCAAGCGTAAAGGACGGCAGGAGGGCCAGGAAACATGAAAGAGCTGCGCGGGTTCGATCGGATCGACTTCTCATGCAGGGTCGAATTGGTCCATCAAGGCACCTGCCATCAGGGGTGCCTGGAGAACATCTCCCTGAACGGGGCGCTGCTTCATCTAGACGAGGAGGCGGATATACCCGCCGGACGGATCTGCCTGGTCCGCCTTCAGCCGGCGAAGGAGCAGTCCCTCCCCCCCCTGCAGCTTTGGGCCGAGGCCGTCCATGGTTCCTCTACACTCTTCGGGGTGAAGTTCGTCGGCTACGACGCCGAGACCGAGATAAGCCTTTTGCAGCTGATGCAGCGGCTGCGAGCACAAGCGAAAACCGCACGGGACTCCCTGGAGCGGATCAGGCAATACCTGGCACAGTACCAGGAGAGCCCCTGAAGCGGAGGTCGAAGCTAGAGAAAAACCGGCGGGTCCCGAAGGGGGATCCAGCCGTTCAAAGGACATGACCCATGGTTTATCCAGCTCAACGACTCCTTTTGAGACGGGCGACTGCCGCGTTTTGCTTTCTGCTCGCCCTTGGCGCCTGCCACTCCGCCCAGGCGCTTGAGACGGTGAGCCTTCAGCTGAAATGGCTGCACCACTTCCAGTTCGCCGGGTATTACGCCGCAAAGGAGAAGGGTTTCTACCGGGAGGCGGGACTGGACGTCACCATCCGTGAAGGGGGCCCCGCAACCGAGGTGGAGGACGAGGTCGTCTCGGGGAGGGCGGATTTCGGCGTCGGCACCTCCGCGCTTTTACTGCGCCGGGCCAAAGGCGAGGACCTGGTGGTGCTGGGGCAGATCTTCCAGCACTCGCCCGCCATCCTACTCACCCCCAGAAAGAGCGGGATACGTACCGTCGCCGACATGGCAGGGCGCAGGTTCATGTACTCGAACCAGCACGGCGACATGCTGACCCTCCTGATGAAAAACGGCATCTCAGAGAAAGATATCCTGCAGATCCCGCACAAGGGCGACCCCCGCGACCTGATCAAGGGGAAGGCCGACGTCATGATGGCCTACAGTTTCAACGAACCCTTCATACTGGAGCAGGTCGGCGAGCCCTACCTGGTCTTTTCCCCCCTGACCTACGGCATAGACTTTTACGGCGACAACTTCTTCACCACCCGCGCCAACATCGACGCCAGGCCGGAACAGGTCGAGGCGTTCAGGAAGGCGACCCTGCGCGGCTGGCGTTATGCCCTGGCCAACAAGGCCGAGGTAGCCGACCTGATCCTCGCCAAGTACTCGCGCGAGAGAAGCCGCGACTGGCTTCTGTTCGAGGCGAACCAGATGGAATCTCTGATCCAGCCGACACTGGTGGAGATGGGTTACCAAAGCCCGTCGCGCTGGCAGCACATAAGCGAGGTCTTCGCGAGAATCGGGATGCTCCCCGATGGGTTCGACCCCTCCGGCATCATCTACGACCCAAGGCCCGGCGAGAACTACCGGCTGCTTCTGGGTATCCTCCTCATCTGCGGCACCGTCATCGCGATCCTCACCGCGACCGTCATGAAATTCAGGCAGCTGAACCAAAGCCTAAAGCAAGAGGTGAGCGAGAGAAAGTCGGCCGAGGAGGCGTTTCGGGAGAGCGAGGAGCGCCTCAGGGTCATCTTCGACACCTCGCAGGCGGGGATCGTCATGGTCGACCCGCAGGGAACCATCCGCTTCGCCAACAAGAGGATGGCCGAGATGTTCGGCACCTCCTACGGGGAATTGATCGGCTCCTCCTACGTGAGCCACCTCCATCCCGATCAGTGCGCCGTGGGGAGCGCGCTGATGCTGAAGCTGATCAGCGGCGAGGTCGACCAGGCCAGCACGGAGCGCCACTACAAAAGCGGCAAGGACGGGGGGTTCTGGGGATACCTCTCCGGCAGGAGGCTGGAGACCCCCGACGGGAAACTGCGGGCGCTCGTGGGGATCATCTCGGACATAACGGACCGGATCAAGGCGGATGAGGCCCGGGGGAAGGCGCTCATGCTGGTTGAGACCCTGCTGGAACAGTCCCCGATGGGTATCATCGTCTTCGAGGGGGAGACGGGACACTGCATCCGGCTCAACCGTGCCGCGGCCGAGATATCCGGCGGGGTTCCGGAGGCGATCGTCGGGTGCAGCTTCCGGGAATCGGCATCATGGCGCGAGGCGGGGCTCGTCGACGTCGCTGAGGTGGTCCTCGCCGACGGTGTGGCTCGCCCGTTCGAGACCGACCTGCACACCTCAAACGGCAGGGAGGTCACCCTGCGCTGCTACCTCTCCCGTTTCGTGGTCGAGGAGAGGGCGCACCTCTTGGTGCTCGGGCAGGACATCACGGAAGAGAGGCGCCTGGAGCGGGAGAACAGGAGGATCGAGGCGCAGATGCTGAACATGCAGAAGCTCGAGAGCCTCGGCGTGCTGGCCGGGGGGATCGCCCACGACTTCAACAACATCCTGACCGGCATCGTGGGGAACATCACCTTCGCCCAGTTGGCGCTGGAGCCGTCGGAAAAGGCGAGCGGGCCGCTTTTGAAGGCGGAAAAGGCGTGCCAGCGGGCGGCGGAGCTCGCCTCGCAGCTTCTCACCTTCGCCCGCGGCGGCCAGCCGATCAAGCGGGCCTTTTCCGTGAAGCCGCTGGTCGGCGAATCCGCGTCACTGGTCCTCAGGGGGACCAACGTGAGGGGGAGGATCGACATCCCCGACGCCCTGTCCATCATCGAGGCGGACGAGGGGCAGATCAGCCAGGCCTTCAACAACATCGTCATCAACGCGGTGCATGCCATGCCGGGAGGCGGGACACTGCGCATCGCCGGCGCGGACGAGACCCTGGAGCCCGGCAACAGGCTAGGTCTCGCCCCCGGAAACTACGTGAGGCTCTCCTTCAGCGACGAGGGGTGCGGCATCTCGGAGGAGGACCTGAAGCGGATCTTCGACCCCTATTTCACCACCAAGACCGGCGGCACGGGGCTCGGCCTCGCCTCGACCCACTCCATCATCAAGAAGCACGAGGGGGTGATCCTCGTGGAGTCGAAGCCTGGCAAGGGTACCACTTTCACCATCTACCTCCCCTCGACCGGCGAAGCCTCAATGGCGGACGGGGTGGAGGAACAGGTTCCGGCGCAAGCAAAGGGAGGGGGGAGCGTGGTGGTCATGGACGACGAGGAGATGATCCGGGATCTCGCCTGGGCGATGCTCACCGAGCTTGGCTACCAGGTCCGGACCTGCAGCGACGGCGGGGAGGCGGTCGAGCTCTACCGCGGGTCCCGCGCGGCGGGGACCCCTCTTTCGGCGGTGATCATGGATCTCACCATACCCGGCGGGATGGGGGGAAAGGAGGCGGCGCGTCGCATCCTGGAGATCGACCCGGGGGCACGCCTGATCGTCTCCAGCGGCTACTCCAACGACCCGGTCATGTCCGATTACCAGAGCTTCGGTTTCTGCGCCACGCTGGTGAAGCCGTACAGCGCCAAGGAGATCGCGCGGGTGCTCTCCCTCGCTCTCCCCCGGGAGGGGTCCGGCTCCCCCTGCCAGGGGGGATAGCTTCAGCGAGCCCCGGGGACGGCGCCAAGGAGCGCGGAAAGCCTCGGGATCTCGCGGGCATGCACGACGGCGAGCACCTCGTCCCCCGCCTCGAGCACCAGGCTGCCGCGCGGCACCAGGAGCTTGCCATCGCGGATCACGGCTGCGACCACGCTCTCGGCTGGAAAAGGGAGATCCCTGATCGCCCGACCCGCCACCGCCGAGCTTGGGTGCACCTTCTCCTCCACCAGCGAGTACTCACCCTTCCTGAGCTTCAGGAGGGTCATCATCTCGCCCACCGACATCTCCTCGGCAACGAGGTGCGCCAGGATGTCCGCCTGGTTCAGCGCCACGTCGACCCCCATCTTGGGGGTGAACATCCAGAGGTTCTTCGGGTGGTTGACGCGCGCGATGACGCGGGAGACCCCGAACTCCGAGCGGCTAAGCCCCGCCACCACCAGGTTGGTCTCGTCCGCCCCGGTGACGGCGACCACGACGTCGGCCTCCCTCACCCCGGCCGCCTCCAGCAGTTGCGGGTCGGTGCCGCTCCCCATGACGACCGCCGGCTCCGGGAGTTCCCGCCTGAGCGCCGGGATCCTATCCGGGCGCTCCTCGATGACCCTCACCTTCTTGCCTCCGATTGACAAAAGCTGTGCCAGGTGGGTTCCGACCTTCCCCCCCCCGACGATGATCACGAACATGGCGTCCTCCTATTGCAGGCCGAGCAGGTGCCTGAGCCGCGCGGCAGAAGATGTCAGGATGGCCAGGTGCAGCAGGTCCCCCGGCCGGAACTCGGTCCCAAGGGTCGGGATCATGGTCTTGCCGTGCCGCGTGATGGCGACCACCTGGATCTCCCCCATGAGGGTGAGCTCCTGCACGCTCCTTCCCACGAGAAGCTGCGGCAGTTCTATCTCCACCAGTTCCACCTCCCCTCCCCCAAGGCTTTTCACGCTCATAAGCGGCGAATAGCAAAGGAGCTCGATGAGCCGGCTCACCCCCCAGGTCA
>Ga0209317_1001120_pt1 | contig 25651 bp, 16 predicted proteins | sample RifGroB2_FD_183994 | JGI IMG/M metagenome (GOLD analysis project Ga0209317, IMG submission 183994) | Soil microbial communities from Rifle, Colorado, USA - Groundwater B2 (SPAdes) (version 2) | ecosystem: Environmental > Terrestrial > Soil > Unclassified | place: Rifle, Colorado | collected...
GCGCCCTGCTCGCCGCGAGATATTCATCCAATTCGCTAAGGGTCCGTACCCTCACCTGTTCACCCACCCCCTACCGAATTCAACGGTTTGCGGAATCCTTGTGGATGCACGGATGCCAGATCCAACATATGGCTGGGTTGAAAGTTCCCCCCAAAGGTCCCGGTGCCTCTCGACGAACTCTGCAGGCGTCGGTAGAGCCGCGCCACTCAGTAGACGGTGTCCGAGGCCCACAGCTACGACCTCGAAAATGGAAACAACCATCGGCCCAGAATACTTAGCTCTGCCGTGATCGTACTTACGGAAGCTATCCTCCTTCAATGCCTCAGCTAAGAAGTCGAAGGTAGCGTCAAATGCCCTTTCTAGCCGCTCCCGAGGGAAATCCGGCTGCTTTGCCTGCTGCAGGATAACACGGTTCAAGAAAGAGCCAAGTTCGTCAATACCGCTCAAATCCTCAATGCTTGAAGAGACGAAGGCAAGGAACCGAGAGACAAGTTCCATGTCGAACGCTTCATCAATCGCTCGATCCGTAAGAGACAAAGTGCCCCTGAACTGCTCCTTTTCGGACAAGCGCTTCACCCATGAAAAGAAGTCTCGGTTTGCCATCACAACAAGACAGTTCCTTACCTCCTGATCCGTTGCCGTAGCACCTCCAGTATTAAGGCGCTGAAACACCTCGTATCTGACATCTCCGTCACTAGTGCTTTTGACTATGTTGACGTCAAGTCGAGCGCGTTTGACCTTAATTTGCGCCGACTCTGACAGCATCATCAAAGGATCTTCGGCCGCCCATTTCATACCTTCCAGAGCCGGCAAGTAATGGGTCTTGGTCAACTGCAGCGGTGGCCGAAGGTTTCCATCTTCATCACGAAGTTCGCCAAGTAATTCCAAGATAGTAGACAAGCGTTGCAGTCCATCAATCACGTCCCACTTAGCATCCTCCCTCTCTGCGACAAAGACGGGAGGGACGGGTATGCCTAGGAGAAGTGACTCAACTAGTCTGGATTTCTGTTCCCGCGTCCACCGAAAGAATCGCTGGAATTCAGGGTGAAGGTTCAATTCTTTATCTTTGTACATCGTAATCATCTCGCTCACAGACATAGAGTAGGAGATGGTATTCACGGAAGCGGAATTTTCTAGGATTTGAGCATCAAGGGACACCTGTCACCTCCCAAATTAAGGTTCGAAATGTGGCATGTTCGGCGGGGATTAGAAATCCTTCTTGCGTTGGGTGCCAGAGTTGAGAAGTCGTGCCTCCCTCGCGAAGGTTTCGACAAGGGACTTGTACCGCGAGGCAACTGCCACTGCTGCAAATAGTGACCAGATCGTAGAAAAGCCCCCGTCAGAAGTCTTCGCTCACGTTGGATTTGCCAAGATTACATATAGAGCATAGTGTTTGGAGATTTTCGAGTACAGTTTCGCCACCTTTGCTCCATGGTGCTACATGATCGACATGGAGTTCAACGCCAGGCGTGAGGGCGGGAGTTCTTCCACAGGCACAGCATGTGAAATGGTCGCGCTGAAGAACATGCCAACGAAGCCGAAGTGATGGGTCCCTACCCGTTCTACGGCGAGTCTTTTCGGCGTCTTCATCTCTTGATAAAATCTCGGAGTCCTTCGCATTGGCATATCTTACGAAAGACTCCAAGGCGGCGGACCAACAACCAAAGCGCCGATTGTATGGAGACTGAGAAATCCTAGATGGCGGAGCAGATAGTTCAACTCGGCGAGGTTGGCGTCCGTAATGCTGCCATAGGGTAAGCAAATTCTCGAACAGTTGTTCGTCCCTAATGTTAACCTCATTACCAATATCCAGACCAGCAGTACGCAGCGCGTTGTTCCATGAACCAAACCGGTTGGTAAGAGTTGAGTCATCATGCTTTCCGAGGAGTCGGTACTCTTTTTGCCCTACGGTTGCTTTTCCCGTGGCAGAAGCCACTCGAAGGAGATCAGCAAGCAAATCCTCGTCCCCAACTGGCATGCCGGAAACGCGTACGATCTTGAAATTAGGCTCTTTCAAGGGGCTGTCGGGAACGCCCTCGCCCGTCGCCCGTCCGCCTAAAGAAGCCGTAAACTCTCGGTCCGTACCCGAAGTCATCTCCCCCCCTCCGCCCCACACACAAGGATTAGCCTGGAGCAATGTAAACCAATCCATCTCCTGTGGCAAGGTCATTCTCGTCCCGAAAGGGTGCTGTAGTGCCCAAGGTTCCGAGGATTTCGAGGGAAGAGGCGGTTGGTTCTGAATACCAGTACCGGAAAAGGACCGGACAGACCGGAGCGTCAATATCAAAGATGTGTAGACACAAGCAGCGGTGAGAGGCATGTGGTTTGGTGGGGCAAGGCAAGTGCAGGTGTGGGGACTGGGCGTGCCGACGGAAGCTAGGCGATTAAAGGAAAGATCTTCACGGACCGGAATCGGACCGGAGCGGCAAACAAAAAGGCCCTTGGATTTCTCCAAAGGCCTTGATTTGTAATGGTCGGAATGAGAGGATTCGAACCTCCGACCCCCTGCTCCCGAAGCAGGTGCGCTACCAGGCTGCGCTACATTCCGATTTCGAAACTCTGACGGGTCAATCAGGAGGAGAGATATAGCAGTACTTGCAGCTGTTTGTCAAGCACTAAGACGCGTCGCGCTTCAATAATCCGCTTTTTGATATCTGTGCCTCTGCCAATTGTCTGAAATCACTGAGGACGTTACTTCACTTTCACCCTGTAATCGAGCCTGAAACTGCCGTCTGCCCTGATATTGCCGGTCATCGGGATGCGCCAGTTGGTGACGTTGCCGTCGTAACCGGCGGGAGCCCCACCGGCCCCGGGCGCCGGGGTGTAACTCCAGGTGGCCCCTTTGTCGCTGGAGTACTGCGGGGTTCCCAGGGAGATCCCGGAAGCGGGGACGCTGTCGGTGAAGCTGAACGGCGCGCCGCCCCCAAGGTAGAAGGAGACGTAGGGGCTCAGATCGTCGGTGAGTACGACGTTGCTCCCGACCCCGCTGCCGGTGTTGACAAGCTCCACCGTGTAGACCACGTCCTGTCCGGGGTCAGCGTTGGAGCGGTCGGCCGATTTCAGGAGGGAGATGAGCGGCATGGCAGCCACGTCGAGGTCCGCGCTGGCGCTGGCTCCGGTGAGGCTGACAGGACCGGCGGCGAGCGGCGCGGTGGTGGTGTTGGTCAGGGAGCCGTAGGTGGAGCTGGTTACGTTGAGCGTGACCTGGCAACTCGCGCCGGGGGCAAGGGAGGCCGCGGAGAAGCGGACCCCGCCGTCGCCTGCGGCGGACGCTGCACCTGAGCTCTTGGTGACGCTGCCGCAGCCGGCCGGGGTGAAACTGAAGCTGGTGTTGCGCAGCACCATCCCCGCTGGGAAGGTGTCAGTCACGCTCACGCCGGTAAGTGGTGCCACGTTGGCGGCGGGATTGGTCAGGATCAGCGAGAGGCTCACCGGTGCTCCCACGGGCACGGTGGCGGCTCCGAAGGATTTCGCGGTCGTGGGGGGTGTGAAGACGTTCAGGGTGGCGCTGGCGCTGCCGGTGTCGAGCCCCCCTCCCTGGCCGCTGAATCTGGTGCTGTCGTTCAGGTAGGAGGAAACGGCATCGCCGCGCACGGTCGCGCTGAAGTTGCAGTTCGCGTTGCCGGCCGTGATGGCGCCGGAGGCAAGGGACACGGTCGATGCGGTGTAGGAGGGGGTGCCGCTGCAACCGGTGCCGGAGAGGGCGCTTACGCCGGTGACGGTCAGTCCCGCCGGGAAGGTATCGGTGAAGGCAAGGTCGGCTTGAGCCGGTTTGGTGGTCGGCTCGTTGAGGATGCTGAAGCTGAGGGTGCTGCTGCCCCCTAGCGCTATGTTGCTGCTGCCGTAGCTTTTGGCGAGCGTCGGGCGCGGGGTGTTGGTGAAGGTGCAGGTCAAATCGTCTCCGGATGCCGGCGCGAAGGTGTAGCTGGAGGTGAAGAGCCGGTTGGGGAGGCTTGCAGCGGGGGTGGCTCCGGCGCCGGTGAAGGCGTTGCTGCAGGTCAGGTTGCCGGCGTAGCTTGCAGCAGGTGAGCTCCCGGCTGCCTTGACGTCGGAGAGCGTCAGCGCGACGCCGGGTGAGCTGTTGAAAACGGTGCTGGCGGAACTCTGCGCTCCTGTCGTGGTTGCCCACGTGGTGCCGGAGAGGGTCCCTCCGCCGCTGGCACTGACCGTGAACTGGTCGCTTGAGTCGATCCGGGCGGCGATGCTTTTCACCAAGGTGATGCGCGGGCGTTTCGTGTTGGTGATGGTGCAGGCGCCGGCCGAGTTGCTCGTGTTCAGTGCGGCGCTCATGCTGCGACCTGCCGGATCCGCGCTGAAGGAGGGGGTTCCGGTCACGGGTGCGCAGCTGATGGCCGCGGTGTTGTCCCAGTCGCCGCCGGCAGCGGTCTCGGTGATGGTCAGCGTCTGGTCGGTAGCCAGCGCGTTGATGAAGACGCGGGCGGTCTCGTTGTCCTTCAGGGTAAAGGTGACGCTGTTGCCGGCCGCCGCGATGGTGGAGGGGGTGTAGGTGCCGCCCGATGCGGAGGTGCTGGTCAGGGAGGCGCCGGTCAGCACGATCACCTTCGATCCGGCGGGGCCGGTCGCGGTGAAGCTGAAGGGCTGGGTACTGCCATCGGGCAGGGTCTGCTTGGTGACGTCCACAAAGGCGCCCGCGAAGACGGCGACCGTGCCGGAGACGGAGGATGTCCCGGCGTTGCACTTGGAGGGAGCGCCGTTACTGACGTCCGCCGGGCCGGCGCAGACGTTGCCGGAATTCTGCCAGTAGGTGAGCACGTAGGGGATCTGCAATGCGCCCACGCTGTCGGCGGTGCAGAGGACCTTGATTTCGTCGATGGTGGTGGTGAGGTCGCCTCCCCCTTTGAAGTCGCCGCAGGCGTCGCCGTCGTTGTCCAGCCAGGGGGTGGGGCTCTTCGGGAAGGTGGCCACGGAGCAGATGTTCCCGGGTGCGGTGTCGCGCGGGTCGTTCCCCTGCTGCCCTACGAAAAAGCCGATATCGTAGCGGTCGGTGTTGGTGCCGGAGAGCCCCAGGTCGACCTTGAAGTTGAACTCGCTCCCGGCGATGCAAAACGGCGGCGTGCCTGGCTGCGCGCTGAAGACCGGCGACACGGTGAACTCGCCCGCGCTGCAGTTTGTGCCGCCGGTACGATAGCCGACGCAGGTCTGGTCCTTCCAGGCGCTGGTGGTGACCGCAAGGGAGGTGCTGGGGGCGGCGATCAGGGCAAGCAGCGCGGCCGCGGCGATCCCCGGCCAAGCCCTGCGGCCTCGACCTGTCTTTATGACAGTCGGTATGGTCCAGTTGTAACTTTTGTGCATCAAATGTCTCCTGCAGATCTAAACCGGTGGAGAAAAATCTCCCTCACCCGGCCTTCGGCCGCCCTCTCCCGGATGGCGAGGGCTATCGCTGCCTGCTTCGCGCTTTATTCGCCGCGGCCGATGGCTGCCAGCCCGTCCTTCACGCTGTTCTGGTCGAACTTGAAGCGGAACTGGACGAAGGGACCCTGCGCGGTGTAGTTCGCGGCCGAGAAGTCGCGGTCGCGGAAGCCGAGCAGGTTGTAGCCCAGGCTCAACCAGGCGTTCTGCATCACGTTGCAGCCGATGGAGGCGCCCAGGCTGTAGTTAAGCTGGCGCGCCTGCCAGCTGTGCAGAAGCGAGCTGCGCAGCCCGATGTCCCAGGTGTCGCTCAGGTCGTGGCGCCCTTCGATCCCGACCAGGTCGGTCACGCCGCTGAAATCCTGGTCGTCCAGCTGCTCCAGCACGTACTTGACGCCGTACTGCAGCGAAAGCTGGTTCCGCTTGTCCGGCCGGAAGTTGGCGTTCAGGTTGTTGACGATCCTTCTCCCCCGGGTCGAGGTGCCGCTGCTCTTCTCGTCCTTGAGGATCAGGTCGAGCCGGTCCAGGAGGATCCAGCGGGTCACCGGTGGGCGGTAGGCGACCCCGAGCCGCAGGTCGGCGTCGGTGGTCCGGGCGCCGTCGGTCGCGCGGGTGTGCAGCAGTTGCAGTTTCCCGGTCCAGCCCCAGAAGAGCCCCTGCTCGTTGGTCAGGCCGGTGACCATTCCCCATTTGTCTTCGGTCTCGCCGTCGCGATACTCCACCCGGTTCGACCACAGCAGCTTCTTTTCCTGATAGGTCGTCCCGAGGGAGACGGCGCTGTAATCCTCGCCGCCGGAGGCGCTCGGCACGCCGGCGTCGAACCGGTAGCCGGAGCTTCTCCTGATGGTCTGGCTGCGGTCGAAGCCGCCGTCGACGGCCCAGAAGCTGTTCACCTGCCATTTCTGGGCGAGCCCCACGTTGGCAAAGGTGCGCTCGTCGCTCTCCTTCCGGTCGTTTGCCACCGACGAGGAGAAGGTGCCGCCGCTCCAGGGGGTCGCCTTCATTCCCACCCTGGTGGTGTCGGTGTCGGCGTCGTCGGCCTGGGTGAACTCCTGCTGGGCGAAGAGGAGCAGCGACGGGATGATCTGGAAGTCCGCGCCGAGTACGGTCCGCGTCGGGTAGTCGGCGTTCTGGTTCTTGCTGAAGAGCGCCTGCTCGTGGTCTGCCCTGAGCGTCAGGCGCTGGTTCAGCGTCTTCCAGCTTGCGCCGACCGTGCCGAGCACCGAGGTCGCGTCGGAGCCGTCGGCCAGCGTGTCGTTGGCGTAGCGCAGCCCGGCCTTGCCGGCGACCTGCTTGTCGGCGTAGCCGACTTGCCCCTCGGCGAAATCCCTGACGGTGTCCCCGGTCAGGTTGTACTGGCGGTAGAGCTGGCTCCCCAGGGTGACCTCGCTGTTCAGGCGGTAGCTTCCCTCCGCCCCGAACTTGCGGGTCCCGGCCTCGCTCCCTTTTTGCTGACCCAGGCCAAACCCGTCCTGCTGTTCCCGGATGTACGCCTTCCCCTCCAGTTTCTGGTCCAGGTGGGTGATTTCGGCCAGGTAGGCGTTGCCGGACGCCTTGTCCAGCGGCGTGTTGCGCTCGCTGGTGGCGATTTCGGCCCGGGCCGTGGTCCCCGGTCCCAGCGTCATGGTGGCGTCGGCGCCGTAGAGGTCGCCGTCTCCGCTGACCTGCCCTTCATGGATGTAGCTCCCCCCGATCCTCAGGTTCCCGTCCAGGAGCTTGACCCCGGCTCGCCCGCCGTAGGTGAGCGCATCGCCGCCGGCGTTCCCGACCTCGTAGTCGACCACGATGTAGATCGGGTTCAACTGGTCGTCCTTGCTGAACACCGGGCTCTTGAAGAAGATGGTGCCGGCCTCGTAGTCGATGCTGTAGTCGATGAAGCGGCTAAGAGCGCGGCTCTCTATCACGCGCTCGCTGTGGAAGCGGTCGCGCGACTCGATGGTGATCTGCTCCGAGTTCGCCACCAGTCCGCGGCGGCTCAGGCGGTAGAGCCCCGAGGTGCCGTCCCCGCGCAGTTCGTCCTTTACGAAGGCTTGCCCGGTTTCGCTGCCGAAGGCGGTCAATTCATAATCCTTGGAGCGGTACTCGGTCTTCACGCCGTTTAGCCTGCGGCTGTAGCGGGAGAGCTCGGTGACCGAAAGGCCGGTGTCGAAGTCGCCCAGCATGGCGTTGAACTGGTCGCGCTCCACCTTCAGGAAGACCTTCCTGCGGCTGGAGGCGTCGTAGGCCTGGGTCGTGGCGTCGCCGTAGAGCGTGTAGAAGGCGTTGGGGTCGATGTTCTGGAACAGCGAGTTCCCAGAGACGCCGGTGCTCTTCTTGGCGCTGTCGTAGGACATGGTGAGGAGCCACTCCCCCTTGACGCTCCCCTTGGCGTAGAAGGCCAGGCGCTCGTCGTCGTAGAGATGCTCCTCTGCCCCGGCATCCTTCAGGTTCTGCATATGGCCGGTGGCGGTGTTGTAGCCCACGGTCCCCTCGGCGAGGCCGACCAGGATCCAGTTGCGCATCTTGGGTTTCACGTAGGTCTCGATGTCCAGGGTCGCCTTGTTGTAGGCGAGCTGGGTCCGGTAGAGGCCGCTCGCGGTCACCGGCTGGAACTTCATCCACCCCTGGGCGTCCACGGCGATCGTGCCGCTGCCGGCGCTCACCGCCAGGCTTCCGGGCTCCAGGTAGGGGCGCAGCTCGCCACCCTTCAGTGCCAGCTGGGCGTTCGCCGGGACCGGCTTGCCGTCCTGGTCGAGGAGTTGGACCTGCACCCGCACCGGGGTCCGGCCGTCGGCGACGTTGCCCTCCGCCGTGACCAGGCGGATCGCCGCGATCTCGCCGGTCCTGGCCAGCTTGGCGTTCTGCTCGAAGCGGGACAGGCCGAAGCCGTCCACCCCTTTCAGTTGGAGCAGGTGCTCGCCTTTGTCGCCGAAGTCGATGCCGATGTAGGTGTACAGACTCTTTTCGCTGTCGCGGTCCTTCATCTTGAAGCCGATCTTCTCCGCCGGGACCACCTGGCCGTCCAGGGTGAGAACCGGGGTGAGCGACGAGTTGAGGACGATCTGGACCGCGTTGACCTGCGAGGCGAGCACCGTGCCGTCGGCGGGGGAGAGTATCCCCTCCTGCGCCTTGACGTGCAGCCCCTCGTTCGGATCGCGCTCTCCGGCGCCTTTTCCCTTGGCTGCGACCTTCTCCTCGTAGTCGCTGCTGTTGACGGCGTCCGCGGCGGCTTTGGCATCCGCCTGCGCGGCTCCGGGCAGGGGCTGCAGGTCCGGCTTGTTGATCTCCTCCATGTTGTCGGAGAGCTCCGTCGACGCAGTCAGGGTCTTCAGCGGTTTCCCATCGGCGTCGCAGATGAGCACGGTCACGCTGCTGTCAGAGTTCTCCTCCTGGACCTCGCCGTCCAAAAGCGACTGCAGGCGCAGGTCGAACCTGGTGTCCCGGGGGAGCTTGTCGAAATGGTAAATGAGGGCCGAGTCGGTCGCCTGAGGGTCTGCTGCGTCGACCCCGCACAGGCGCGAGGTGCCGTTCATGTAGAGGAGGCTCTTCGGGAGCGCCAGGGTGACGGTGACGTTCTGCAGCGCCTGTCCGATGCCGGCCAGCTTGATGCGGTGGTGCACCACGCCGTCGTCAAGGGCCGATAGCAGTTCGACGCGCTCCTCCTGCTTGGCCTTGGCGGGGACGTCCGGCTGCTTCTGACCGCTATCCGACTTGGTCACGGGGGGGAGGTCCGTGCCGTTGTGCGCGGCGGCCGCTTGTTGCGTGTGGGCCTCTCCGGTTGCCTGGGGCTGGGATGCAGGCGCGGCTGCCGTCGGCGCCAGCTTCGGCGCTACCGCCTGGGCTGGGGTGATGGCTGCTGGAGCTGCTGCAGGTACTGCCACAGGTGCCGCCGGTACTGTTGCCGCCGCTGCCGGTACCGCCGGGGTTGCCGGGGTTGCCGGGGTTGCCGGGGTTGCCGGGGTTGCCGGGGTGCTCAGCTCCTGCTTTTTCGGCCCGCTCCGGTCCTTGAGCATGGTGACCCGGGTGGTCTGCACGTTCTGCGACAGCGAGACCTTTACCTCTACCCGGCGGTTCTGTGCCCGGCCGGCCTCCATCCCGTTGCTGGCCACCGGCTCACGCTCGCCCCTGCCGGTCAGATAGAGGCTTTCCGGCGGGAGGTGGAGCGCTGCGGTCAGGTAGCGCCCCACGCTCCTTGCCCTGGCAAAGGAGAGGGCGGTGTTGTCGGCGTAGATGTTGCGGCTGCGCGGCGCGATGCGCACCTGATCCGTGTGCCCGGTCACCTCGATCCGGTCGGGGTTGAAGCGGCTGAGAAGCTCCACCAGCGTTGTGAGCTGCTCGCGATCCTCGTCGTTGAGCTCGGCACTGAAGGTGGGGAAGTGTGGATGCAGCACCACCGGCGGCAGCGACACCCGACTTTCTTCCTCCACTACGGAGAGGATGTTGTCCACCTCCGGAGCCGCAACCCCTTTGGCGCCGGGGGTGTCGAAGAAGAGGCTTGCCTTGGTTTGCAGTTCGCCCCCCCTGCCCGTGCGGTCGATGCCCACCTTGAAGCGCAGCTCCTTGTACCACTTCGCATCGGCTGCCCCCAACAGGTAGGTGAGCCTGTCGCCTGCCTCCTCGGGATCCGCAAAGGGTGTCCCTTCCAGGTTGCTGCTCCCCTTGCGGTAGCTCGCCCCTTGCGGCAGGCTCACGGTGAGGCGCAGGTTCTCCAGGGGGATGCCCGCGGTTTGCATCGGGATCCGGTATTCGACCGCCTCACCGTTCTGGCTGCTGATCATCTCCAGGCCCACTTCGCCCTGGTACCGCGGGTCTTCAGGAAGAGGCCCCGTGGCACTGGGGCCAGTCGAACCAGTCGAACCTGTCGGACCAGTCGGACCAGTCGGACCTGTCGGACCTGTCGGACCTGTCGGACCTGTCGGACCTGTCGGCGCCATGGCGGCGGTTTTGTCTCCCTCTCGCGCCAGGTAGAAGTCGGTGCGCCACATGGTGCCGCCCTGCAACTCCGCGAACTGCGAATAGGCCCGGCCGGCAAAGCGGCTGTTCTTCTCGCACTGCTGCACCTGGTACCCTTCGGGGACGGAATCGATGTCGAGCTGCACCACGTGGCTCCCCGAGGCGACCCCCTCGAAGTGGAACATGCCGCGCTTGTCCGAGATCACAAAGGTGCCGTCTTCCAGGTAGATGCCGACCCCTTCCATCCCCTTTTTGTTCTCCTCGGGGTTTTCGCCGCAGGCGCCCACGAAGACGCGCCCCATGATGATGTTGCGGCTCTGCAGGAAGGGCTCCTGCACGGTGACCGACGCGCTGGCCGGTGTGGCGCTGACCGCCGGGTTGCTGGTCGCCGAGGCGACGTTCACCGCCGTGCCGGGCTTCGCCCCTGCGCCCACCAACACCACGTAGCGCAGCAGCGCCGAGCTCTTGGGTGCGAGGTCGCCGACGCTGAAGGTGAGGGTGCTGCCGTCCGCGGAGATGCCGGGATCGCCGACCGCAGCGCCGTTCAAGCGTGCCGACCCTTTCTGGTAACGGAAGCCGGTGGGGAGCTTGTCGGTAACGACGGCGCTGAATACCGTCCCCACGGTGTCCGAGTTCTGCACCGTCACCTCGTAGCTCAGGTAATCGCCCGCAGAGACGACGCTCTTCCCTGCGGTCTTCCTGAGCCAGAGGGTCCCTATCTTCGGATCGACGGGGATGTCGACGCGGATGGCCGGCCCGGCCGGCACGTTGAATACCTCGCCGCGGGAGCCCGGCTCCAGGATGTTGAAGGGGGCGCGCGACAGGGACTGCAGCCGGGCAGTGGAGACGGTCGAGGGGGCGGTGTAGGTCTCCGGCGCGGTCACCTTGAGTATGTAGTTGCCCGGGGCCACGTACGGGAAGCGGTACCCCCCCGGGCTGAAGGCGTAAATTCTCCCTTCGCTGTCGGTGGCGACGCCGCCGGAGACGATCTTGCTCGGGTAGAGGTTGGAGGCGAGACCGTTGTCGCCCATGACGGTGGCGCCCAGGCCGGTCGCCGCATCGATCAACTCCACCGTGACGCCGTCGACCGGCTTGCCGGTGACCGAGTCGAAGACGATGCCGAAGGGGTCGACGATGGCGGCTGCGGCGGAACTGTCGCTGCCGTCCACCTTGTCGACGTAGCGCGCCTTGATGTCGGAGGCCTCCGCCACGCTGAGGACGCCGTTTTTGGCTACGCCGGCCTCGGCGCTGGTTTGGATGTACCCCGTGAAGACGCCGGTGTCCGGCCCGTTCTCGGTGAGCTGAAGTATTTCGGTGTCGCCGGTGGTCGGGTCGGTGACGGTCAACTCTACGGTCTCGGCCACCGTCCCGTCCAGGTTCTGGTCCAGGTCTGTTACCCGCACGAAGAGCGGCTCGCCGGCGTGGTAGGTGCTGGAGGCGGTCAGCATGACGGGGGTGGATAGGTCGATGCTCTGGTTGCCGACGGTCAGCGGTGCCGACAGCGGGGCCACCGCCCCCGTGCCGTCGTAGAAGGAGGTGACGGGGACTGCGACGCTGCTGGCACCGGTTACCCCCGGTGCGTACTTCAGGAACTCGGCCGTCGACGTTGTGCGCGCCATCACGGTCACCGTGACCTGGCTGGTGACGGTGGGAAGTTGCCGGCAGCTGAAGCTCGCCCGGTTCACGATCTGGTCGCCGATGCCGGCGGCCATCCCCTCGCGTCCGGAGAGGAGGAGGGGGAGGGCCAGAATGAACGGCGCCAGCATCCGTCCGATGCGGCAGCGCTTCGGACGCAACTCCGCGGCAGCCCGCGGCACAGACGTGCCGCGGCCCCGCCGGTCGCCGTGGGCGCCGGCAAGCTCCCCGGCCCGGAGGCCGGAGAGGCTGCTTAGGATGTTGTTGATCCGGTTCATCATCACGCTGCCGTGTTTCTCCCTACTTGATCTTCACCTGGTAGGCGATGGTGATCCCCTTGCCGATCGGGATGGTCCCGGGGGTGGTGGCGTTGGCGTTCTCCCCGACGTTCACAATCAGGTTGGGAGAGTTGGCTGCCACGTAGCTGGCCAGGTTCGCCCCGACCGCCCCGGCTGTGATGGTCGAGGTGACGGCGTTGGTGTCTATGTAGAAGATCTGCCGGGAGCCGGTGTAGGCGGCCTGCGGATCGGTGACGTAGGTGGTCGGCACGTAGTCCGAGATGGCGCACGAGGTAAGGTCGAAGGCGCTCGCGCCGCTGTTGGATGCCTCGATGACGTACTCGATGGTGTCGCCCGGCTTGCCGGTCACCCCTCCGGTGTAATAGGGAAGCGAGCCCGCGCCGGTGTTACCCTCGATGGAGGCGTTGTAGTGCGCGGTTCCGGTCCCTGCCACCGGTGCGGAGACGTTCCGGGAATATTTCTGGAACGTGATGGTCGGCGGAGTGGAGGTCCACTTGTTGGCCGGCGCGGTGGTGGCGGAGTTGGTCGGGAAGTTGGGCGCGGTGACCTCTGCCTTGACGGTCGTGGTGATGTCCAGCCCCAGTGTGGTGATGGTCCCCGGCTTGGCGGTCAGGTTCACCTGCTGGCGCTCGCCCACCTGGGCGCCGGCGCTCAGGATGTCTGTGCCGAGGATCGCCTCGGTGTTGGCCCAGTTGATCGTGAAGGTGTTGTTGCCTGCGTTGTACTGGGTCGAGGTCACCTTCGGGGTGTAGGTGTGGCTGTTCACCGTAAAGACGATGATGTCGTTCACGGCGATGCCGTTCACCTCGGAGTCGGCGGTGATGGCGCCTCCGATCGGGGCCGGGACCACGATGGAGGTGGTGGTGCCGGCGCCGGCGGTGATGGTGGCGCCAAGGACGACGCTGGTGCCGCCGGTCACGCTTGCATCGGTGGCGTTGCTCGAACCGGTCACCGACGGGGTCACCGTGTAGGTGGCTGGGCCGTTGGCGGACGAGGTTATGGTGACGGTGTTGGGAATGGCAGGGGTATCGGGTCCCTGGTAGGCCGCCTCGCCCCTCGTGATGGTTACGTTGGGGAGCGCCGGCACCAGGTCGACCTTGACCGTGACCGAGCTCTCGGCGGTCAGACCGCCGTTGTAGCTAAGGACCGCCCTGTTCACGATGGCGGTATTGGCGGCCGTGCTGGCAAAGGAAGCCTGCGCGCACAGCACGGCCGGCACTGCCAGCGCGAGCGCCAGCAGCGATTTCATCACAGCTCTCATTGTATCTACCTCCTAGGGAGGCTCTCCGGCCCTTCGGGCGCCGGAGAGCTTTGGCCGGGTTAGTCCACCTTCACGCGGTACTTGATCGTGTAGGTACGGTTCCAGGTAAAGGGAGCCACGCAGAGGGCCTGGGTGTTCTTCGTGCTGTCGCTGCACGAAGGCACGGTGCCGCCTGCCGAGGCGCTGGAGCCTTGACCGAGGTAGAAGTTGAGCGCAGAACCCGCGGTGATGTTGGCTGCCTTGCCGAAACCGACGCTCGGGGCGGGGGATGCGGGCTGGGCGGCCACTTCACCGGCGGCGTCCACAGTCAGGTCGACGGTGTTCACTCCGTCGTAGACCTGGGCGAAGTAGCCGGTGCCGTCGTTGGCCACCGTGCCGCCGTAGCTGTCGGTGAAGGTGACGAGCTTGGTGTAGGAGGGGATGTTGTCGATGACCGCGGCGGAGTTAGCCTGCCCACCGTTGTTGGTCACGGTGACGAGGTACTCGAGGACTTTGCCCGGGTCGCTGGTGGCGGTGGCGGCGAAGGCGGTGTTGTCCGTGAAGTTCCTCACCTGCTTCAGTATTTCCAGCCTGGTGGCCAGGAAGCTGCCGGCGAGGCAGGTGTCGGCCGGGCTGTTGCCGGAGTCGCCGACGTACTGGATGTTGCCGAGGGAGCTGTCGGTGACGGTGAGCTGGTAGTCGACGGTGGCGTCAGTGTCCTTCACGTTGGAGACTGCAGTGACGTCGATCTTCACGATGGCCATTTCGCCGACCACGGTGCCGACCGCAGGTGCTGCAGAGGAGAAGCTGGGCGCGGTGCCGCCGTTGCCGATGCCGTTGACATTGAGGAAGGCCTCGACCTGGACGGCATCCTTGACCTCTGCGGTGGAGGCGCCGGTGTCGGTGCTGGCGATGGCGCCATTGACCGAATAGCCGGCGGCGTTGCCCAGCGTCACGGTCTTGACCAGGTAGGCGGTCTTGGTTGCGCCGTAATCGACCACCACGATGTCTCCGGCTGCGAAGCCGCCGTCGGCGGCAGCTTTCAGGGAGCCACCCGGGAAGAGCAGGGTGTCGTCGCCGGAGACGCCGACCACGATGGCGCTGTTCAGTACCAGGTCGCTCGCAGCGGAGGTGGCAGCGGCCTGGGTGGTGCCGTCGGCCTTGAGGATGGTGTAGGTCGCGTTGCTGCTGCTCGCGTTATGCGGGGCGTTGGAAATGGAGAGCTTGTAGGTGTCCTGGCCGTTGGCGGCGGCGGTCATGGCGTAGAGGGCGCTGAAGGTCCCGCCGGAGGCGTAGCTCCCCAGAGCCGCGCAGCCGAACGCCGGGGTGTAGTTGGCGCTGCTCGGGGGGGTGGTGATGCTCAGGCCGGCCTTGACCAGGTTCACGGTTACCGTGGTGGAGAATGCGGCGCTGAATGAGTTGCTGTTGGTGACGTCCTTGTAGTCAACGGTGACTACGTTGAGGATGGTGGTGCCCGCGGTGGTGCTGGCGGAAGCGGCGGACGGGGCGCCGGCCGCCAGGGCCGTGATGGCCAAGGCAGCTAAAAGATAGCGTTTCATGATGTCTCCTTTTTTCATTTGATGCATCGATTCAATAAAATGTCCTGCAATTTACTGCTATGTGCTGCTCGTTTCTCAGATTTTGACCATAGGCGCTCCTTTAGTTAGCTTTCGATTTCCGTTACCTGCTCCTTATTCACTTTCCTTCGAAATTACTTCACTTTTACCTTGAAGCTGACCGATCCCTTGCCGCCTGCCGGCACCTGCGGGATGGTCCAGCGGATATCCGTGTACTCGTCGGGGGTTGCCACCTTCTTTTCCATCTTCCCTACGCTCCCCTTCAGCTCGTAGGTCAACAGGGTCGGCTTCTTGAAGCTCTTCCCCTTGTCGATGGAAAAGGTGAGATCGCCCAGTTCGCTGGCGCTGCCGGGGATGTAGGAGGTCCCTGCGGGGATCGGATCGCTGATCACCACATCCTTGGCGGCGTCGGTGCCGGAATTCAGGTAGCTGAGGGTGTAGATGATCTCATCGCCCGGCTGCACGCCCTTGGCGGCAATCCTCTTTTTCACCTGCTTCCCCTTGGCGGTGACGCTTACCTCTTTCTCTGCCTTGATGGTGATGGTCACCTTGGGCTGTGCCCAAGCGGTGAAAGGCATGGCTGCCAGCATCAGGGCTGCGACGGTGCCTGCGACGATCCTGCGGTTTCTTCTCATGTTCTCTCCTTGTTTTGCGTTTGCTGCTTCTGATTGACGGGGCGGTTTATACTGTATTTGTGCCGATGCCTTCTCTCGATAAAGAAATACCGTCCTCATCAGAATGGAGACGGGCATCGCTGACCGCGGGGGGGCGCGGCTGTCCCCTGCGGGCCTGACTCCAGATGGCTCTTCGGTAACCCGGCTATCCCCGCTGCAGGGGGACCCGTGGCTTTGCGTCGCCGGATTGCTCCGGGTTTGCCTTTATCTGGGTTAGATATTTCTCACGAGTGGGCTAAAAAAACACAGGCGCTCCCTGAACTTAGCGAATTTTACTTCAATAGTTTCGTGAGGTTATGAAGGCGGCTCGCCAACCTATTTTTATTAGGCCTACACTGCGGCCAGCTTAATTCCTACAAAACCGCGCCACAATAGCAAATTGCCTGAAAAACATAAAGTTATTTTTCCAATGAGAGGCTTTGGCTTATTTTCCCAATGAGAGGCTTTGCGTCGATGGGCGCGTATGTTTGCGTCACGCTGTTGGTTGGGAAAGCTGTCCTGTTACCTGCGGCAGGGATGTGGGGGGTAAAGGCTGGCTTACAGACTGCGGATGGCGAAAGGGGGTAATGGAGCTGCTCAGCCGGCAGCGTGGCTGCCGGCTGAGGCGGTTGCAACGTGCGTCAGTTCGTGTTCAACAGCACTTTCAAGTCAGCGATTTCATTAACCGTAAGTGTCACTCCCTGGTGCCCTGCCTGACCAGCCGTGAAGATCGCGTTCATGTCGCCCCCCTTAAGGGCCAAGTCCGGAGCGCCGGAAGCGCTGGGGTCATAGCTGCCGAGCGCGTGGCAGGATGCGCAGTAGGACTGGTAAGCGGGCTGGGCGGCAAGGGCCAGCGAGCCGGGTGCCGGGAGGACCGGGCCGTAGCTGTCGGTGATGAAATCGAAGCTCCCTGCGACGGTGTAGGTCGGCTTGGCCGGGTCGTTGTCGTCTTCCACAACGGCGCTGTAGGAGCCGCTGATCCTGTCGCCAGAGTTGCCGCCATACCGGGTGAGGCTGATGGTCCCGCCCACGGTCTTGAGCAGGGTGGACGGGTGGCCGTTTAAGAAGTAGAGGTTGCCGGGAAAGGGCGTTCCGCCGCCGTTGCCGAGAGAGTAGGTCGCCTGCAAAGTGATGTTTGCGCCGGCGGCGATGTCTATCCTTGAGACGGTCTTGTATGCCGGGTCGTTGAGGCTGGTGGCGATGGCGGCGCGGAACACGATGCCGAGGTTCGACTTGCTGGAAGAGAGGTAGGTGGCGTTTTCCAGGCCGTAGTTGTCGCTGGTGACGGTGTAGGAGTTGCTCTGGACGGGGTCCTCAACGGTGTTCACACCCGTGGGAGCGCTTCCGCCACCGCCTCCGCCACAACCCGCCATGAGTACCAGTGACAGGGAAACGGCCAGCAGTCTCATCCGGGCGCTGAGCGTCCCTTGGTTCCGGTTGGTTTTTGTTGTCGTCTCGGTGTTCATGGAAGCCCCCTTTTTCGTGGTTGCTACCTCTGTTACACACAAGGTGCCAAAAATGTTTAATGTGAAAGTCCCTCCGTATGTAGTTCACTTATCGGCATTAATTCATTTGAACTGGAGAAATTTTGCACCCCGTTTTCAAAAAGTTGCTGTTCAGCGTTTGCGCAGGTTTTTCGCCTCCTGTACTAAAGCTGGCCCGCCCCGCAGCATGGTGAAGAACCGGACGGGATTCATGAATGACGCCGGCTTCGGAGTGACCCCTTTTGGCGCGCTTTGCCCGAATCCGCAGGGGGCGAGGGGGAAGAAAAACATTGTCATCGCGGGGTGGAAGTGTTAAAAACTTGCAGTTCAGGTTATTTGCGGAGTGTGCATGACCATCAGGGACTTACGCGGCTTTCTTGCCGTGCTGGACGCCGCCGGTGAGCTCCATCGGGTGGATGCCGAGGTCGATCCCGACCTCGAAATCGCCTGCATCACCGACCGGCAGAGCAAGCTCCCCGGTGGCGGCAAGGGCCTTCTTTTCAACAAGGTGCAGGGGAGCCCGTACCCGCTGGCAACCAACCTCTTCGGCTCCCCCTCGCGGATGGCGCTTGCGCTCCAGGTCGAACACCTCTCCCTGCTGACGGGCATGATGGAACAGCTGCTTGACTTCCCGGACCGGGCGCCGGCGCCGATACTGGTGCAACAGGCCCCCTGCCAGGAAGTGGTAGAGCGGGTTCCGGATCTGGGACGATACCCCTTTCTCAAGAGCTGGCCCGGGGAGGGCGGGCGCTTCATCACCCTTCCCCTGGTGTTCACCCGGGATCCGGAGACCGGAGCCGTTAACTGCGGGATGTACCGGGTGCGGCTCTTCGACGGGGGGAGCGCGGGGATCCGCTGGAAGCGCGGCAGCGGTGGCTGCGGCCATTACGAGAAGTACCTGGCGTCAGGCAGGGAAATGCCGGTAGCCATTGCGGTCGGTGTCGCTCCGGCGCTCACGCTGGCAGCGATGCTCCCACTGCCGGAACCCTTTGACGAGATTTGCCTCGCCGGCCACCTGAACGGGGCGCCGGTCGAGATGGTGAGGTGCCTTGGTTCGGAACTCATGGTCCCGGCAGATGCCGAGCTGGTCATCGAGGGGGTGATCGAGCCGGGTGCGACGCGCTGCGAAGGACCCTTTGGCAACCACACCGGGAGCTACGATCCGGGCGACGAGGTGCCGCTTCTGCGGGTCACCTGCATCACCCGCAAAAAGCAGCCGATCTGCCAGGCGACGGTGGTCGGCCCTCCCCCGATGGAAGACTGCTACCTGGCCAAGGCTGCCGAGCGGCTGCTGCTCCCGTTGCTGCGCCGGGACTGCCCGGAGATAGCGGACCTGCTCATGCCGCTGGAGGGTATCTTCCACGGCTGCGCCATCGTTTCCATCGAGAAAAGGGTGGCGGGGCAGGGGCGCCGGGTATTGGACAGGCTGCGCAGCGACGGCTGGCTGAAAAGGGGGAAACTCCTGGTGGTAGTGGACCGCCCCGAAGGGGAACTCACGCTGTCCCAGGGATTTTGGCAGGCGTTGAACGCGGTTCGGTTTCCGCGCGACCTGGTGGTGACCCCGGACGGTTGCCTCGGGGTGGACGCGACGCGCAAGCTCCCGGAAGAGGGGGGGGAGCGGTCGGATCTGTTGCAGCAGGACGCATCGGTAAGCGCCCGGGTGGAACAGAGGTGGCGGGAGTACGGCTTTCTCTGAAAAAAAAGGCGGGAAAGGAACTCATGAGCAGTCAGGCAGGAGTTGAGATGACGATATACGCCAGGGTCAAAGTATTCCTGGAGATGATAAAGTTCAGCCACACCATTTTTGCGCTTCCCTTCGCCTTCACCGGCGCGCTGCTGGCCGCCAAGGGGGTGCCGACGCTGGCCCAGGCCGCTTGGATCGTGCTCGCCATGGTGGGGGGGCGCACCGCAGCCATGGGGCTGAACCGGGTGATCGACGCCGACATCGACGGGCGCAATCCGCGTACCGCCGGGCGCGCCATACCGGCGGGGCTTCTGGGGCGCGGGTCGGTGATCTGCTTCATAGCCCTTTCCGTGCTGCTCATGCTGTTCGCGGCGAAGATGCTGAACCCGCTCTGTCTCTACCTTTCCCCGGTGGCGCTCGGCTTCATCTTCCTTTATTCCTACTGCAAGCGGTTCACCGCTCTGGCGCACGTGGTGCTGGGTATTTGCCTCGCCGGGGCGCCGCTGGGCGCCTGGATCGCCATTCGCGGCAGCGCCGACCTCCCCGCGTTCCTCCTGGCCTTCGCCGTCCTCTTCTGGGTCGCCGGGTTCGACATCCTCTACGCCCTGCAGGACATGGAGTTCGACCGGCGAAGCGGGCTGCACTCCATCCCGGCGAAGCTGGGGCTGAACGGTTCGCTCTGGACCTCGCGCATCTTCCACGTGGCCTCCTGTGCCTTCCTTCTGGCCCTCTATCTGAACCTCGGCCTGGGTGCCTTCTTCCTGGCCGGTCTGGTCGCCACCTGCGGGATGCTCCTCTACGAGCACCACCTGCTGCGCGGCGGCAACCTCGACTGCCTCGACGCCGCCTTCTTCAACATGAACGGTTACATCAGCGTGACCCTGTTTGTCGCCACGCTGCTCGACACCCTGACAGCGGGTGCAGTATGAAGCCCAGGCACTACGTCGTAGCCATGACCGGAGCCTCCGGGGCCATTTATGGTCTGAGGGTTGCCGAGGAGCTTTTGCGCGCCGGAGCGAGGGTCAGCATGCTGATCACCGAGGCCGGCTTTGCCGTTTTGCGGGAAGAGTGCGCTCTGGAGTGGGGAGGTTCGGCGCCGGTCGTGCTGGAGCAGTTGCGCCAGAGGCTCGGCCACGAAGGGGACAGGCTCAGCTACTACGCCTGCGACGACCTCTTCGCGCCTATAGCCAGCGGGTCTTCCGCGCCCGACGCGATGCTGGTGGTCCCGTGCTCCATGGGGACCCTGTCCCGGGTCAGCTGCGGCAACGCGGGGAACCTCCTGGAGCGCGCCGCCGACGTGATGATCAAGGAGGGCCGCACCTTGGCGTTGGTGCCGCGTGAGACCCCGCTGAACGCCATCCATCTGGAGCACATGCTGAAGCTGTCGCGGCTGGGGGTGAGGATAGTTCCCGCCATGCCGGGCTTCTACCACCAGCCGCAGACCATGGAGGAACTGGTTGACTTCGTGGTCGGCAAGGTGCTGGACAGCGTCCAGGTTGAGCACAGCCTGTTCAGGCGCTGGGGGAGCGAGGAGTAGCAGGGCCACCGCCCACCTGCAGGCTGTCCGATGTCGGACCAGTCGGACAAGTCGGACAAGTCGGACAAGAGAGGGAAAAAGCAGCAATGACATTTGCCACCATAGCAGCGAAGGCGCGCGCCGGAGCGCGCATCAACGAGGCGGAGGCGCTCTTTCTTTTCGAGCACCCCGACCTGTTGGCGCTGGGCGAGCTGGCCCAGGCGGTGAACGAGCGGCGCAACGGCCGCAAGGTCTTCTTCAACGTCAACCGCCACATCAACCACACCAACATCTGCGTGAACCGCTGCCGCTTCTGCGCCTTCTTCCGCAGGGCGGGCGAGGAGGGTGCTTACCTCATGTCCCTGGACGAGGTCCGCACCCGCGCCGAGGAGGCGCTCAAGCAGGGCGCCACCGAGATCCACGTGGTGGGCGGGCTGCACCCCGACCTCCCCTTCGAGTTCTACCTGGAGCTGCTTGGCACCATCAAGTCGGTCTCCCCCGACCTGCACGTGAAGGCATTCACCGCCGTGGAGATTGCCTACCTCGCGGACCTCGCCAAGCTCTCCATCCCGCAGACCCTGGAGAAACTCAAGGAAGCCGGCCTCGGCTCGCTGCCGGGCGGCGGCGCCGAGATATTCGCGCCGGAGATCCGCAACCAACTCTGCCCCGAGAAGATCAGCGGCGAGCAGTGGCTCGCCATCATGGAAAAGGTGCACCAGGCGGGACTCAAGTCGAATTCCACCATGCTTTACGGCCATCTGGAAAGCATCGCCGACCGCGTGGACCACATGCGCCAGCTCCGGGAGCTGCAGGACCGAACCGGCGGGTTCCAGGTCTTCATCCCGCTCGCCTTCCAGCCGGAGCATTCGCAGTTGAAGATCGGCGGCACCGGCACAAGCGGCGTTGACGACCTGCGCACCCTGGCCGTCGCCCGCATCTACCTGGACAACTTCGCCAACGTGAAGGCCTACTGGGTGATGCTCGGGGAGAAGATCGCCCAGGTGTCGCTCTCCTTCGGCGTCAACGACCTGGACGGCACCGTCGTCGAGGAGCGCATCGGCCACGAGGCCGGTGCCGACACCCCGCAGACCATGAGCCGCGACGCCATCATCACCATGATCCGGAAGGCAGGCCGCATCCCGGTCGAGCGCGACACCCTCTACCGGGAGCTGAGGGTGTATTAGTTCCCGCGTCCACCGGGTCCATTGAGTCCATCGGGTCCACCGGGTCCACAGCCCCGTCGCCCGCAAGCCAAAGAAAGCAGCAGGACCACCATGCTTAAAGCCATCACCGAAAAAGTCGCCGCCGGCCTCGACATAACCTTCGAGGAAGCGCTCTGGTGCCTGACCGAGGGGGAACTCCTCGCCGTCGGGCGTATCGCCGACACCATCCGTCGCAGCATGCACCCAGACGGCAGCGTCAGCTTCGTCGTGGACCGCAACGTCAACTACACCAACGTCTGCGAGTCCCAGTGCAAGTTCTGCGCGTTCTACAGAAACTCCGATTCGGCGGAGGCCTACCTCCTGGACAACGAGCAGATCATGGCGAAGATCCGGGAACTGGTGGACCAGGAAGGCACCCAGCTCCTGATGCAGGGAGGACTGCACCCGTCACTGGATATCGGCTACTTCGAAGCCCTCTTCAGGGAGATCAAGCGCCGCTTCCCGGGCGTCCAGAACCACTCGCTCTCCCCCGCCGAGGTGACGCACATCGCGAAGCTTTCCGGTCTCTCCATCCCCGAGACGCTGGTGCGCCTGAAAGAGGCGGGTCTTGATTCCATCCCCGGCGGCGGAGCCGAGATCCTGGTGGACAGCGTCCGGGCCGAGATCTCACCCAAGAAGATCGGCTGGCAGGGGTGGGCGACCGTCATGCGCGAGGCGGCCAAGCTCGGCATGCCCACTACCGCGACCATGATGTTCGGCAGCAAGGAGCGGATCGAGGATGTGGTCGAGCACCTGTTCCGGGTGCGCGAACTCCAGGCGCAAGGTGGCAGCTTCACCGCCTTCATCCCCTGGACCTACCAGCCCGGCAACACCGAGCTCGGCGGCGAGTGCGCGAGCGGCGTCGAGTACCTGAAGGTGTTGGCGCTCTCCCGCATCGTGCTCCGGAACATCCCGAACATCCAGGCGAGCTGGGTCACCCAGGGGGCCAAGATGGCCCAGGTGGCGCTCTTCTTCGGAGCCAACGACGTCGGCGGCACCATGCTGGAGGAGAACGTGGTGGCAGCCGCCGGCTGCCGCTTCCGGATCTCGCAGCAGCAGATGATCGAGCTCATCAAGGGCGCAGGCTTCACCCCGGTGCGCCGCACCACCCTCTACCGGGAGCTGGAGCGCTATAAGTAGGCTGCGGCCTTTGACTTTCTTATTGAAATTTGGTTATAGTCACACATTCGAATCTGCCAGCAAAGGAGTTGCCATGAACCCCCTGCGGAAAAACATCGCAGAGATGGCAGGCTATGTCCCCGGTTTCCAGCCCGAAGATGCGGCCTCGTACATCAAGCTGAACACCAACGAGAACCCCTACCCCCCCTCCCCGCAGGTGCTTGAGGCGATTGCCAAAGAGGTCGGAGAGGGGCTGCGCCGCTATCCGGACGCCGCCAGCCGCCTGGCGCGCGAGGAGGCCGCCAAGCTGTACGGCTACGACCCTTCCTGGATCATCATGGCCAACGGTTCAGACGAGGTGCTGAACAACCTGATCCGCGCCTTTGCCGGCGAGGGGGAGGAGATCGCCTACGTGCATCCTTCCTACTCCTACTACGGGACACTGGCCGAGATCCAGGGGGCCAAGGTACGCACCTTCGGTCTCACCGAGGCTTTCGAGCCGGAGGGGATTCCGGAGCGCTACGACGCGAAGCTCTTCTTCCTGACCAACCCCAACGCGCCGCTTGGCTTCACCTACAGCCAGCGTTACATCGCCGATCTTGCCGGACGGCTTTCCGGCGTGCTGGTGGTGGACGAGGCCTACGCGGACTTCGCCGAGGAGAACTCGCTGGAACTGGTGCGCTCGCTGGAAAACGTGGTGGTGACCCGCACCTTCTCCAAGAGCTATTCGCTTGCCGGCATGAGGCTCGGCCTCGCCATCGGTCGCCCCGAGGTGATCGCGGCGCTCAACAAGATCCGCGACCACTACAACCTGGACCGCTTGGCGCAGGCGGCGGCTACGGCGGCGCTTCACGACCAGACATATTTCCGGGAGTGCGTGGCGAAGATCAAGGGAACCCGCGCCTGGTTCACCGCGGAGTTGGCGAAGCTCAACTACCACGTCATCCCCTCCAGCGGCAACTACGTATTCGCCTCCCCGCCGGACCGCGACGGCACCCGCGTTTACCAGGGACTCTACGACCGCAAGATCCTGGTGCGGCACTTTACCGACCCGAAGCTGAGCCATGGCCTGCGCATAAGCATCGGCACGAAAGAGGAGATGGAGCGCACCATCCAGGCGCTGATCGAGATCGGCCCGGGGCGGTAATCCCGCTGTCGGGAGCAGCACAATTTTTTCGGACAAAAACGGATCTGTACTTGTACATAAGGTGAAAAAGTTGTAATCTTTGCCGCTGCCGCAGTCACCGTGACTGCGGCAAGCGGACCACACGTCAGTTAACTACCTTGAAAGCATATATAGATGCAGAAACGGAAGGACACTTTTGCAGAACAAACATAAAGCAACAAATCCCGCTGCGGCGCACCTCGTAACCGACCAAAAGACCCTGGATGAACTAGTTGAGCGGCTCTCTAAGGAGTCGGTTCTGGCCTTCGATCTGGAGGCGGACTCGCTGCACCACTATACCGAGAAGGTCTGCCTGATCCAGGTCTCCTCCGAGTCGGAGAACCGCCTGATCGATCCCCTGGCCCCCATCGACGTGCGGGTGCTGGCCCCCATCTTCGCCAACCCGGCCATTAAGAAGATCTTCCACGGCGCAGACTACGACATGCGCTCCCTGTATCGCGACTTCGGCATCGAGGTCGTGAACCTCTTCGACACCATGATCGCCAGCCAGTTCCTGGGCGAAAGCGAGTTCGGCCTGGCCGCGCTTTTGAAGAAGCGCTTCGGCGTCGAGCTGGACAAGCGCTACCAGAAGGCGGACTGGAGCAAGCGCCCCTTCTCCCAGGAGATGTTGGAGTATGCAATGAAGGACACCTCCCTCCTCATCGAGCTGTACCGCCAGCTCGAGGCGGAACTCTTGGCCAAGGGGCGTCTCGCCTGGGTCGAGGAGGAGTCCGAACTGGTGGCGGGCGTCAGGTCGCCGTCGCGCGAGGGGGAGCTCATGTGCCTCCGCTTCAAGGGGGCCAACAAGATGAAGCCGCGCGAGCTGGCGGTTCTGGAGGAGCTCCTCAAATTCCGGGACGAGAAGGCCCGCATCGCGGACGTCCCCCCCTTCAGGATCCTGAGCAACGACCTCCTGCGCGAGCTCGCCGAGAAGCAGCCCAGGAGCAACTTCGAGCTGGTCGGCATCCACACCATGTCCTCGAAGCTGATCGAGAGGCTGGGGCGCGGCCTGCTGCAGGCCATCGCCAACGGCCTTGCCGTGCCGCAGGAGAGGCTGCCGCAGGTGCAGTCGTCGCGCCGGCCGGTGCTGGACCGGCTCCTGGATGAGAAGGTGAAGCGGCTCAAGATCTGGCGGGAAGCGAAGTCGGCACAACTTGGCCTCGGTGTGGGGCTGGTCGCCAACAACACGTTGCTGGAGGCGCTGGCCGAGCCCGGTTCGTCGCAAGACGCCTTGCTGAAACGCTGGCAGCGCGAGGCGTTCGGTGACGAGCTGGCGTCGCTCATCTCCTGAAGGGAAGATACGGATGCATGAGAAGGCGGGTTCCTTATGAGGAGCCCGCCTTTTTTACTCTTATGAGGCGGGCGGGGGGAGGATTTACATTAAAGCACCTTGTGCTGCTGGGCGCCTGTGTATAACATGAAGCTGTGAGCCCTGAAAAACAGGCTCAGTCGGAGGCGGACATGCTTCTTTATGTCGGAACCAGCGGCTACTCCTACCCCCAGTGGAAAGGGAGCTTCTACCCGGGCGACCTGCCGGCGCGGAACATGTTGAACTATTACGGCGGGCAGTTCAACAGCGTGGAAATCAACAATAGCTTCCACCGCATGCCCAAGGAGTCGGTGCTGGCAGGCTGGCGGGACGAGGTCCCGGCGCAGTTCCGGTTCGTGCTCAAGGCACCGCAGCGCATCACCCACGTGAACCGCCTGCGGGATGTCGACGACTCCGTCTCCTACCTCTTCGATGTGGCCGGGGTGCTCGGTGAACGGCTGGGGGG